>Ga0315280_10000603_pt1 | contig 66703 bp, 68 predicted proteins | sample YL17G06_40_MG_FD_203697 | JGI IMG/M metagenome (GOLD analysis project Ga0315280, IMG submission 203697) | Sediment microbial communities from Yellowstone Lake, YNP, Wyoming, USA - YL17G06_40 | ecosystem: Environmental > Aquatic > Freshwater > Lake > Sediment | place: USA: Wyoming | collected... | reverse complement strand
TGGTCTTCATTGGCGTCGTCTCTGTAAGGCATGTATATCTCGACTGGACGTACCTCGCGAAGAATCCGAACAGTCCTTTCTCTTGCTTCACTCATTTGCTCCCTTAGCTTGCCATCCTCAAACCCCAGGAGAATCAGATTACTAAGATTGACTCCCAAGGCACGGGTGGCTTCGCTGAACTCTGTCGCACGTATTTCCGCTATTGTTTCAGGCGAAGGCTCCGCAAGGCCAAGCGTGACTTCGTGAGAATGGCGCCCATCCGTCATGACAACGACGTGGACGTCAAACCCTTCTTGGATTTTTCTAATGATGGTTCCACCGCAGGCTAACGTTTCATCGTCCGGGTGGGGAGCAAACACAATCATCCTACTGTTAACCATGTTGTTCAGGCACTCCGTAAAGCTTGGAAATCAACTCCGCTTGCAACAAGAAATCTTTGAGACCAAGCGATTAAAAGGATTCGCAAGCACCAAGACCGTGTTTTTAGGATCTAGCAAGCTCGCTCACAGGTCAAGGAGTATAAGCATGATTAGTGGCTGACACCCGGTTTTCTCAGAGAATGCATGGCTTTTAAGAAATCTTCCATAAACGAGGCGTTTATCATGCCCTCAGGCTCCATCGTCAACAATCCTGTATACTTCCACTTTCTTCTGATTTTATCCAAGGCTTCATAGAAACTGAAGCTTGAGCGATCCATAGACCATCCGCCTCCCTGCAACTTTCCCCCTCATGTGAACATTCACGATGGTGTTAACTATCGATTCGAAGGAATCAAGTTCGCCGTACAATGCAGCCCACTTCAGATCCAGTGTTACGAAATCAAAGGACCTGACCAATTCAAACGGCGTGAAACCCTCTAGATGAGTTGGAATGTTTTCCACTGAAGCCTTCACCTTAGGAAACTGAGAAACTGTGTCCAAGAAAACCCTCTTGATATGGTGTACATCAAAATCTGTTTTCCACGTGTCCCACAGATGGAACACGCAAACCTTCGAGTCCAGACCTTCAGCGGTTGACAACGCTTCATGAATAACGCGTCTTCCCCTTTCCCAGTCTTTCTCTCGGTTGGAACACAGATAGTTACCAACGTCTCTGCTTGCATGAACAGACAGAATCGGCAATTTCGCCTTTGCAACCAATGCCACGATTTCTTCGGCGCTGTACTTGGGAGTTTCTGTCCAGTCAGCAAGAATGGTGTCCGTCAGTGGCGGGTTTTCAATGTTCCACTCAGGTTCAAGCTGCAACTCAAAACCGTCAACAACAGATTCTCTGAAAATCGTCCTCATAACCTCAAGGGTACCGAGGAGGTCGTAGTATTCTTTGTCGCCATAGCCAGCTATCGGCGCGCTCGACACTGAAATCAGATTTGCCATAGATGGCGGTTCACCAGTTTGGGTAAAGACTTGTTTTGGCGAGCGTTAGGGCCTTACGCACTCAGCCTTAGGCCGGTACGGTCGCTTTCTTGTTCGTCTCTGCATGTGGTAGGCGCATTCATGGACACGAACGACCATGTATCCGTTGTCTTGATACCTGCATCCGCAAGGCAAAGTGGTCGTCTTTTCCGTCACTTTCCCAACTCCTCATCAAAGCCAGATTGGGCTTCGAACCGAGTGCACTTTCCTAGCATTTTCACTTTCAAACTCTTTCGCCACGGGATCAAGGTAAGAACTTCTTGTACACGGGGTGTCCCTTGAACCGCAAGGTCGTCTCAGACTTTTCCACCGTTCCGCTGGGCAATCGCATGCAAAGGGAGTTCACCACGGCGCCTTCTGGGATGAAGCGCACGCCGTCTAAGAGTTCGCCCTTCGTCACGCCTGAGGCTGCAAAGACAAGTTCGTTGCCCTTGGCAAGCTCGTCTTCGCAATAAGTCTTGTCCACGTCTACTCCTTCGGTAGCCAACCTTTCCAGCCGTTTCTGATCATCTTTCTCGTCTCTCCAAACCTTGACGAGCATCGTGCCTCCCAGACACTTGATCGCGGTTGCGGCAATAGTCGCCTCAGGACCCGCGCCTGCACCAACGAGAAGGTCAATGCCTGAGCCTGGTCGGCACGTGACAACCGCTCCTGCAATGTCACCGTCGGGAATGAGAATTATCCTTACGCCCAGCTTTCTCAAACTTTGCAGAATCCCCGTGTGCCTGTCGCGTTCCAACATTATGACAGTGAAGTTCTCAAGGGGCAAGCCCTTCTCGCGGGCAACCGTGCGCACAATGTCGTCCACTGACATTTCTAACGAGATTTTTCCGATTGAACGGTGGTCGGTTGCCACTTTGAAGTAGTACCCGTCGTCTGGAAGCACTTGGAAGCATCCTGCTGGTGCGCACGCGAGAGCCGAGATCGCGTCTTTTCTGCCCTTTGAAGCAGCTGTCGTGCCGTCAACGGGGTCTATGACGAACTGAACCTTGGGGCCCTTCCCCGTTCCCACGAGTTCTCTGCGCAAGAACGCAGGCGCATTGTCCTTAGGTCCTTCACAAGCAATCACTTCTCCCTCAACATCCGTCTGAGCCAGCACAGCTCTCGAAAACTCGACAGCCTTCGCATCCACCAAATCGGCATTCCCTTGACCGATGTGCAAAGCCGCCCCAACAGCAGCAGCCACCGTGATCCGCGTCAAAGAAGGCGCCAAAGCCCTCAAAGAGACCAAACATCACAACCTCAAGCTTACGTAACCCCTGTCATCCTAAAGACTTTTCTCCCGGCGGCCGAAACGGCAGAAAAGGCTAGATGTCGCAGTCTCTACAACACTGTCTCGTAAAGGACTGACACCCTAGGAGGAAGAACAGACCCACCTGCAAGCTCAGTACGGGCAGGATGAAGCCAGAAGACGGGTGACGGCGGATCGCATTGAAAAGTTACTACCCTTTCCCAGACCCTCTGCCGAGCGCTCGGCACGGGGTCGGCTTCGAACCCGCGCAGAGTCAGAAGGGCCCTCTCCAACGCCCGCGTGCAGTACTAGTACCCTAGGGGGGAGGGGGAGGGTGGAATAGACCGGGTGAAAACGCGAATACAGGGATGTAGCGTCAGCCAAGACTTGTGGAAGCGTCTAAATACGTGAACACTGCACATCTAAGACCACAGAGGCGGCAGGATTGAAGCTTCTGCTCGACGAAATGTACGCAGGCCTAAGAGAGTACTTTGAAACCCTGGGCTGGGAAGCGGTCACCGCACAGGATGTTGGCCTGAAAGGAGCGAAAGACAAGGACATAGTCGAGTACGCAAGAAGAAACAACCTCTTACTGGTCACACAGGACCAGAAACCCGCAGACCTCGCTGACCTCAGAGGGGTCAAACACGTGCTCATCTCCAGCGCAATGATCGCCAAGATAGCAGACGAAAAGATAAGAGAAAAATACCCAGAGGCAGTAGAAGAATAATGGGTGAACAAGCATGTCAGTCGTCGAAGTGACAGTGAAGAGTCAGAAAGGAAAGTGCAACTTCGGACACAGAATCGGCGATAAGATCGTCTTCGACGGAAGAACCGTCAAAGGAGACATCTGCTACAGCGCCTTGATGGTTCTGCTTCCAAAAGTCTACGCGATGCGTTACGACGCCGATTTTCCTTGGGCTAAAGACAAACACGTCATCTTCAACGCGTGCCCAGACGGCGAGAACCCCGTCGTGTTCGAGATTCGAAGAATAAAGAGAAAAAAACCGAAGTAGAGATCAAGAGTCAGGCGTTTGCCATCCGCCAGATGGCCTTCTCCATTTCTTCGCCGCGCTTCATTCCATAATATAATCCCGCAACTTTACCGCCGAAGGGAATCGCCACCCTCTTCACAAGCTTGAAGAGCAGCGGGTTCGAAATCCTATGCTGCAAGAAAGTGTCTCCCCATATCCTGACGTTGTATTCCCAGGAACGCGCGAAAAGCTCCCACCGCGCCTTCGTGAGAGAATCAAGCTCCGCTCCACGCCCGTTCATCAGGAGACAATTCTCTAGGGGAACAAAGAACAGAGGAACATAGAAGGCGCTGTAATCCCTCAAGTCATCCATCAGTCCAAGCGTCTCCAAAACATCCTCTTCACGTTCATCTGGGAGCCCAATTATCAGTGTGGCAAGAGGGTACCAGTCGTTGTCATTCATTATCCCAAAGGATTGAGCCACGACTTCCTTCCACTGCTCAGGCTTGAAGGGAAGCATCTTCCCAGCCATGTACTTCCGCATGAGCCTAACGCTACCAGTCTCCAACCCCACTTCAGAAGTCACAATCCTCTTTTTCCCGTGATAATACCAGTTGTGCTCAATCAAAACATCAGCAACTTCCTTGACCATCGCAGGGTCAGCAACAACGGGAGCCAAAGAACTGTGCGACGGCTGCACAGCCTTGACCCCTGGAACCGACGCCACGCTCCTAACCAGCCTCACAACAGCCTCTCTGTTTGGTACAAAACCAGGATCCTTCGAACCATAAAGGAAAAGGTCCTCAGTCACCAACGTGATACGAGGGGATCCTCCCTTTGTAGTGACTTCAACTTCCTTCAGTATCCTTTCCAGCGGCACATCCCGCTTTTTCTGCATCGTAGGAGTGCAGAACTGGCAATTTCTACCGCAGCCTCTGGAGATTTCCACGCAACCGTGGATCGCTGGATGCCTGATAAGCGGCACTTTGTCACAATCAACGCTGCTCCTAACACGAACGACACGGGGAACGGGTTCACCGTTCACGGCCTTCTTGAACACATTTGTGACAGCCGTTTCCCCCTCACCGATGACCACGCAGTCCACACCGTACCCTTCAGCCACTCTCTTCCGTTCCAGCTGCCAAGACCCGAAGCCTCCAACGATCACCTTAGGCCTGTATCTTCGGATACTCCTCTGCTTGACCAGCTTCCTGAATTCAATAGCGTTCATCGGCTCTCCACCGCCGACTATTGACGAATATGTCTTGCTAACATACGCCATCCCAGTGGGATCCATGGAAGTTATGCCTACGACCTTCGTGTTCGGCCCAACGAACTCGTCAAGGTTGCTCGGATGAACGACCGCCACTTCTGACTCTTCAAAACCATTCTGCAAGAGCAGAGCTTCAACCTTCCTTAAACCGTAGGGCGCATACTTTGCCCTTCCGTCACCGTCATTCCGTTCGACCGGCGGGTACAACGCTCTCCTCAAAAACCACAAAGGCACTGGTCCCTTGGCAAAACCACCTGCGAAGGCAACAAAGGGATTATCGGCGAAGTCACTCATCTCAGTCGCTGAAGCGGTCAGCACAACCTTCACGCCCGACTTACTCGGCATCTTCCTTTCCCTTTCGCCTTCGCTCTATAATCTGAACGCACAGAATTTCTCAAATGTCTTATTAATAACTATTGTTGGCCAGATCGCAAAGTCCAGATCCTGCTCCCACACGAAAGATAGTTCCCTCCAGCCTACAGCAGACTAGAGGAGCTTCTTCTGCTTGAAACCCGAAACAAGACTGGACACTCTGACGCCGACGAGCCTGATCTTCCTGCCAGGTTTAAGATAAGATTGCATCAGTTCCCCAGCGGCTTTCTTCAAATCCTGCAACCGGTCTGTCATGAAAGGCAGGGTCTTGCCGTGTGTGTGCGTTTCAAAATTCTCGTAACGCACCCTAACCGTTACCGTCTTAAAGTAAAGCCGCTGGTCCAAAACATTCCTGCTCACCTCCTCAGAAAGCCCGTCCAAAACATTCAAAACATAGCCGAAGTCGTCGGTATCCTCCAGAAAAGTCACGTCTCGCCCAATGGATTTGACCTCACTCCTTTCCTCAACCTCACTTCTATCAATCCCATGAGCCATAAGGTAAAGCTGAGTACCCATGACACCGAAAGATTCAGCCAAGACCGCAGGGTCAAAATGAGCTAGGTCTTCAATCGTCTTTATGCCCATCTCTTCGAGTATCTGCCCAGTCTTCCTTCCGACACCCAGCAACTTCCGAACTGGCAGAGGAGCAAGAAACTTTTCAACAGCCTCCTCCCTGACAATTGTCAGACCGTCGGGCTTCTGGGCTTCGCTAGCTATTTTGGCGACGAGCTTATTCGAGCTTACCCCTATCGAGCAAGTCAGCCCTTCGTTCTCGTAGATTTTCTTCTTTATCTCCCGTGCCAAAGCTTCCGCTTCCGCATAATCTCTCACTCTTGAGGACACATCAAGGAAGGCTTCGTCGATACCCCACTGTTCAAACTTGTCAGCGTATTTCCGCAGAATATCCATTATCTCGTTAGAGACCCTTGCATACAGCTCATAATTGACAGGCAAATAGACCCCCTGTGGACAAAGCTTCCAAGCCCTAGAAATAGGCATACCCGACCTCACTCCGAACTTCCTAGCCTCGTAGTTACTAGTGCTCGCAACCCCTCTGCCCTTTCCACCCAGGGGGGCAGCCCCAACAATGACAGGCTTACCCTTGAGCTCTGGGTGCTCCCTCTCCTCAACCGCCGAGAAAAAATGGTCCATGTCCAAATGGAATATTATCCTCTTTCTTTCGCTCATGATATTCCTTTTCCAGCCAGAACTGCATCAATTCTACGATAAGCGTCTGCTGATTTGAACCTATCGAAGCATAAGCAGAAACACATTGCCACTCCAGTCGCACTTATTTTCGCTAAATATTCTTCGTTCATAACCCTTTTTATGCCGCTCATGAAGATAGTGAAACCAACGCTTCGGAGGAAACGCGGTGAAGGAAAAGAGCATCAGCGTAGAATCAGCCCAGCAGATAGCGATTGATTTTCTAAAGAAAAGGAAGAACACCGACAAAGTGGAAGTATCCGGAGTCGACCACAACAACGACATCTGGGTAATCCGGGGCACGTGTCCAATAGACCTGGAAGGACACCCATGGGCTGAGAGGTTCGAAGTCATCGTTGACACCAAGGGAAGAATAAAGTCAACAAGCTTCGCGCTACTCTAACAAAAAACCCAAACCTTAAGCCCGCCATATCGCCTAGTTTAAAAGAATTCAAAGGTTATATCTGAAACTGTACAGCAGTTTCTGTACGGGAGCAACCAAGATGTTTGAGAAGGTTTTGGTCCCATTAGACGGTTCAGAACATTCAGAGAGAGCCTTAGAAACTGCAATTCAAATCGCCAAGAAATTTGGCGCAAAGATGACGCTACTCCATGTTTACTCTGTCACTGTGCCAGCTGTGATTGCTCCTGAACCGACTACTCTGACCCCGGCAGGAGTTCCCGTTGTAACCTCCGCAGAAGTCGCGAAGATGGTTGAGGCCGCACGCATGGTTGGTAACAGAGTTCTAACAGACGGTGAGCAGAAAGCCAAGTCTGCAAACGTTAGGGTCGAAACTGTTCTCAGGGAAGGAAACACCGTGCAGGAAATCATCGCACTGGCAAAAGAAGGAGAGTTCGACTTGATAGTCATGGGTGCCAGAGGCATAAGCAGGATAAGAGAGCTTCTCATGGGAAGCGTCAGCGAAGGTGTCATAAAAAACGCACACTGCCCAGTCTTGGTTGTCAAATGAGCCAACTCTCATCTCAGACACAGAGTCTGTCCCTACTAATCTCAATCTTCACCAACACAGCAGCACAGCAAAATATTTCTTCTAAGCCAACCAAAGAATGAGATTCTGAGCGTGTATTTTGATGCAGAGGAAAGAGATCCTTCGCGAGCAAGTGAAACACATGAAAATCAGGGGAAGACTCACCGTAGACCAGCTTGTTCGACAGTTTCAAAACTCGGGATCCTTCGGGGCAGGAAGAGTTTCAACGGCATGCGACATCTACGAGCGCATGGTTCGGGACGACGATTGCACGGTTTTCTTGGCCCTAGCAGGAGCCATGGTTCCAGCAGGCATGCGCTCGCTGATTGCAGACATGATTCGTGAAAACCTCATCGACGTCCTCGTAACAACGGGAGCAAACATGGTTCACGACGCCTTAGAAGCCATAGGAGGTCACCACTACAAAGGACACTGGTTTGTAGACGATTACATGCTCTACAAAAACCATACCTACCGCATATACGACGTCTTCGTCCCAGAGGAAGACTTCATAAAACTCGACTGTGAGCTCGTGAAAATATACGACCAGATGGCCACAGAATGCAAGGGGAAGCGTCTGTCCTCGAGGGATTTTGCTTGGGAACTGGGCAGAAGACTCAAAGACCCTAATTCGATTCTGCGCGCGGCCTACGAAGCAAAAGCCCCAATTTTTATTCCTGCGGTGCGCGACTCAGAATTCGGTTACATCTACTATCTCCACGCCTCTCGCAGGGCTTTTAAGAACACGCTGGTCGTAGATAGCTTCAAAGACGTGTCGGAAATAATCAGCATCTGTCGAGGCGCTTCCAGAAACGGCATGATAGTCATAGGCGGTGGAGTGCCGAGAAACACCATACAGTCAGCAGCCCTGGCCACAAAGTCAGGGATAGACTACGCAGTGGTGATAACTATGGACCGCGCAGAAACGGGTGGGCTTTCAGGATCAACACTGGAAGAGACCGTCAGCTGGGGAAAACTGAAGGGTCAAGCAGACAAAGTAATGGTCATCAGCGACGCGATGATCGTCTTCCCAATAATTGTGGCCTCAGTCATGGAAAGACTCGGAAAAGACTTCAAGCGAGCGCGGAACGTGAAATTCGAAGACCCCGTCGTTAAGGAGTGAAATCCGCATGAAGAAGAAACCTTCCAAACACAAATTCTGCGGAAACTGCACCAGTCACAACGCCTACGACTTCCCATGCCAAGTTTTCTGCACCAGACGATACTTGAAGAATCAAGACGCAATAGTGTCAACGCTTTGGTGCTGCGAAGAATGGTACCCAGGCGCCCAAGAATGCCACTGCATCGAAGAGACGCTGAAAAAGCAAAAATAGCAAACCCAAGTTGTCTTCATCCTTCCCCGTTCCGCACTAAAGTATTTATCCCGAACTTCATTGTTTGATCCCTTATGACCAAGCCCGGTGGTGCAGTGGTCAAACATGGCGGCCTCTGGAGCCGCTGACGAGAGTTCGAATCTCTCCCGGGCTACCATTTCCATGTTTAATGAAGACTTCCTATGCCCAGAATAAGAGAGTTTAACGAAAAAGATGCATCGGCTATCATCCAAATTCTCACTGAAGCATTCAGCGACGAAATTGCGCTGGGAATGCTCTCACTCATAGCGAAACAGATCATTGAATCTTCAAATCGCCCTAATGTAAAGATTCTCGTCTGTGAGAACGAGGAAACGGCGATTGTTGGCTTCTTAACCATGACCGAAGGGAGTATAGAACACCCAGCGCAAATTCATCTCGTAGGCGTAAAGTCTACATTTCGTGGAAAAGGAATCGGAAAGAAGCTTGTACAGGAAGGCATAAAACATGCTGAAGCCATCGGAAGAAAGAAGGTGAAACCATTCACAAGACCCTGGAACATTGGCATGCGCAAAATGTGCATCGAACTTGGCTTTGTCTCAGACGCCTATCTGCGAAAAGACTACCTGAACGAGGACCTAGTATCGTATTCTCTCTTTCTCCAGAAAGAGCCATGACTCGTCTCACGAACCATCATATGCGGGTCTCGATGACATGTCAATAGTCGGCTTGGACTTAGCGGGTGTCGAGACCAGACCCACGGGTTTTTGCATCCTTGAAAACATGAATGCCATGACCTTTGTGGTCTACAAGGACGAGGAAATGATCAAGAAAATCCAAGAAACCAAACCAAAAATAGTCGCCGTCGATGCACCCCTCAGCCTCCCAGCAGGAAGAAAATCCATAGACGAAAGAACTGGCACACACTTGAGAGAATGTGACAAAGAACTTCTGAGAAGAAGAATAAGATTCTTCCCGGTTACGCTCGGTCCGATGAGAAAGCTCACCTCCCGAGGAATAGAGCTGAAGAAAATTCTTGAAAGTGAGCATTTCAAAGTCATAGAAGTGTATCCTGGAGGTGCACAAGATGTCTTAGGAATACCCAGAAAACAGGAAGGTCTCGATAAGCTGAGAGGCGGTTTGAAGAAGTTGCAGATCAAGGGCATAGCTAATGCAATGAGCGCCGACGAGCTGGATGCCATAACGTGCGCCTATGTTGGCAAGCTCTATCTGGAGGGAAAAACGCTGACCTACGGCAGTGATGACCAGACGATTATAATGCCAAGCTCCTGAAAGGCGCGCCTAAGGGATACGTTATCTTTATTACCGAGCTCCAAGAGAACATTAACCTTCAGGGAGGGGCATGGACTTGACCGTTGCCTACGTGTTGGCGAAGGTTGAATCAGGAAAAGACGAAGAAGTACTCAAGGAAGTCAGGAAAATACCAGGCGTCCGCCATGCGGTTCCAACGTACGGTGTCTATGACTTGCACGTTGAAGCCTCATTCGACACGATGGATGATCTTGACAGATTCATCTTCGACAAGATTCGCAGGATAAGCGGCGTAAAAGAAACGGTGACTTTGATAGCTTTCAAAAAGGGATATGAATGACCCGAATCGGCTGCAGAGAGATCTACTTCGTGAAAGCCATGCAGTCGCGCAGCATTGATCTTCTAATAGACAAGATTAAATCCGTGGTGGAAGAAACTGGCGTTCCACCGGAGTACGACATAAGGATCTATAAGAACGTGTACGCCTGCATGGGCGGTGTAGCAGGACTAGGCGTCATAATTGAAGTTGTTGGGCCTGAGGAAGAAAGAATAAAAGCGATCGATTTGAGAGCCGTGTCGAAAATTCTAGAATTTTGCGAAAAAGAAGGCTGCGAGATAGGGCATCACGCTCTAGAGCAGCATGATATCATATAGAGACTTCATCCTTTCAGCGTATCCGCGCGATAAAGCAGATAACCAAGAGTTCAGTTCTCAGGTGATCGCGTTCGTTCCGCTAGTCTAGAAGTCTAATCAGAGTGTCAAAAATATCCAAGAAGCTTCTACCTTTGTCGGTCGTCTTATACAGATCTCTCTTCGTGTGGTTAGACACTTCCAGCAGTTCTGACCTCACGAGCACAGGTATGTATTTGTCCAGTTGGGCGGAGCTCAACCCAACCTTGTACATTAATTCGGTTTTTCCCACTCCCTTAGCCGCATACGATAACATGACTGAGATTATTACGAGCCTGTCCCTTCTGTTGCCCCTTACCTGGAGGATTGGAGAATGGGTTAGCATCACTATTTTTCACATGATACGGCAATTTATCCGTTACTTCTTTATTTGCGCATTCTAGGCATCAGTTGATTCACAGAACGACAGGGAGTAACTTGTCTGATTTTACAGGAAACTAAAATTGACGATATCTAACAGCGTAGTAACGTGAGTCCCCTAATCCGATACAAAATCGAATCTGATATCAACACTCAAAAAAATCACATCTCCGCACGAGAACCGGCAAACTCAGAAAAAGGTGGGGTTGCTGATCTGTTATTTTATAAGGACTTTCTTCTTCTGTTTCGGTGTTTTCTTTGGAAGTACCACTTCTATTACCCCGTCTTTCATGTTTGCTTGTGCCGCGTCTGCCTTGACTTCTTCTGGAAGCTCTACCATTCTGTAGAACGGTTCGCAAGCCCTTTCCTTGCAGATGTACCTCTTTGTCTTGTCGTCATATTTCCAGCCCATAGTAGCCTTTATCTCCACTGCATCGTCTGCTACCTGAATGTCCACATCCTCCTTCTTGAAGCCTAGCATCTCCGCCGTTAACAAGAAGTCTTTCCCTCTATCTTCTAGGTCCACATAAGGAACCCTGGTTTCCACGCTCGGCACCACAGAAAGTGCGCGGGTTAAAGGAGTCTCCAGTGGCCAAAGAAGTTCCTCGAAATCACTGCGGAACCTATCAAAATCCTGTCGAAGTCTAGCCAAAGGCCTGAAGGTCTGTATGGCGCCAACGCTGTCGGAGCTCTTCTTTTCCTCAGAGGATTTGCTTCTTTTTTCTCTGGCAAAGCGATTTCCTTCTTCTCAGGTTGAACTGCTTTCCTGTTAGAGACTTTTCCCTTTGACGCAGAGCATCACCGAAATTCAAGAGAAAACCTTTGTCTTTTATGATTTTCGCCCATCTTAATTCAAATGGAAATCACTAGTTTGGACGTGCTGAAGCTAGCGCGCACATCATCATTCGTCAAGCAACCATGAGCCGTCACATACACCTGTGTTCAAATGGCTTAAACCCTCTCTGCACGTACCGAACTTGATACCGTTTTTCTTAGCTGAGACAGCAACTTTCTCCATCAAACTTGCCCTGAGATCACGCGGCAAGTAGAGGTAGCCTGCCATTCTCTCACCCCTTTCAAAGTAAAGCGGTCTCAACTTGGCGGCAACTTCAGGCATGGCAGCATTAAACCTTCTCCAGTCGTCCTGCTTAACCTTGTAAGTTGAGCTTGTGATGTGCTTGACGCCTAACGCTGCAAGGGTTTCAACCAATTTTTCGAAGTTGTCATTCACAAAGGGTATAATCGGATCTATCCGCACTGCAGTCGGCAAACCCTTCTGAACCAATTTCTCGACTGCCTTCAGACGCTCTGACACAGAAGGCGCATACGGTTCGAGTATCCTTGCAGTTTCATCATCGTCCGTTGTGATGGTCAGGGAAACCATTGAAGGAATCTTTGCCAACAGATTAATGTCCCTGACTACAAGGCTAGACTTTGTGATTATCTGAACCTTACAGTTGTGTCCTGACAGGATTTCCAAGCAACCGCGCATCAAAGCCATTTTGGCTTCAAACCTCGGGTAAGGGTCGGAAGAATTGGATATGGATATTATTTCGCCAGTGAGCTTCACCGCTTCACTGTTCAGTCTTTGAATCAGATTCTTCTTGGGCCTGCACTGAGAGAATCTTGGAATGTAGCTTGAAGCGTAGCAGTATGTGCATCCGTGATCGCAGCCAGCGTACGGATTGAAAGTCAGTTTAGGGGGGCAAGTGCACAGGGCAGAGCGCCAAGGGTCAAACTTTGAGATGAGGGTCACATAGGTTCACTACTACATCTCTTGAGTGGAAGACTAAAAACGATTCGTCTATAATTTGACGAAAAGGTCTGTACACCATGCACGGACTCTTTCTGGCACATTGAAGTTTCACCGATATATCGTCCAGACACCGCTTATAGTTTGATACCTCAGGCGGTTGGAGACCGCGGGCTGAGCTGGTCGGTCGAAACCTTCCAGCTTACACCCCGGTTCCATCAAACCCATCTTTTATGGGAGCCTTCGTCCTCTTTTAGAGGAATGGCTGCCTATTTTCAGGAGAGACTTCGGGCTTAGATGCTTTCAGCCCTTATTCTCAGCGGCGTGGCTGCCCGGCGTTTGCCCTATCGGACAACCGGTTAACTAGTGGCCACAGCGTCCCGTTCCTCTCGTACTGGGGACCCTTTCCCCTCAGGCAGCCAACACTCCCAGCAGATAAAGTCCGACCTGTCTCACGACGGTCTAAACCCAGCTCACGTTCCCTTTTAATAGGCGAGCAGCCTCACCCTTGGCCCCTTATGCAGGGCCAGGATAGGAAGAGCCGACATCGAGGTACCAAGCCGCGGGGTCGATAGGGACTCTCGCCCGCGACGAGCCTGTTATCCCTAGGGTAATTTTTCTGACACATCCAGCCCCCACCAAGGGGGACATGGATGATCGCTAAGCCCGGCTTTCGCCTCTGGATCCCTTACTTTGGAGGATCCAGTCAGGCCGGCTTTTGCCTTTGCACTCTACGACGGGTTTCTGTCCCGTCTGAGCCGACCTTAGGGCGCCCTTGATATCTTTTCAAGGGCGTGCCGCCCCAGCCGAACTGCCCACCTACCGTTGTTTCAGCGCCGAAGCGCCGGTTAGAAACACGGTCGCAGAAGGACGGTGTTCCATTGTTGCCTCCCCCGGTTCCCTGAGAAACCAGGATTAGCGGCTCCCGTCTACGCTCTGCATCCGCAAACGTATTCCAGCGGCAGGCTGCAGTAAAACTCCACAGGGACTTCTTTTCCCGCTGGGAGTTCGTGGACTGTTCGTCCACGTTATGTGGTTTCACCGGGTACTACGTGGGGACAGCGGGGCCCTCGTTGATCCATTCATGCACGTCGGAACTTACCCGACAAGGCATTTGGCTACCTTGAGAGAGTCAGAGTTACTCCCGGCGTTTGCAGGCCCTTGGCCCGGTTGGACCCAGGTTTCAGGTACCTGTACTGGCCAGGATTCAGAAACCGTTCACACGCTTTCGCGCTTGCGGTTTCCTGTGTTTTTATTAAACAGTCGGGACCCCCTTGTCACTGCGACCTGCTGTTCCAGCCAGAGGCAGAAACGGCAGGCACCCCTTATACCAAAGGTACGGGGCTAAATTGCCGAGTTCCCTCACAATAGTGTATACCCGACACGCCTTAGGTTTCTCGCCTTGGGACACCTGTGTCGGTTCTAGGTACGGACACGAAGGATCCATCCCAGCGCCCTTTTCACTGGCTCCAAGAATTAGCTGAACCACCCTAAAACGGGCGGCTATTCCCGCTTTCACCTAGTTCTCGCCATTACGGCACTTCCTAGACTTATACGGTTAAACAAGGCGACAGCCTTGCTCAGCCTACCTCGAAGCGTCAGACGTTGAGCTTGCGTTGCCGCGTGTACCTTCATGGTTCCGGAATTTTAACCGGATTCCCTTTCGACGTGGTCGGTTAGGTCACATCTTAGGACCGACTAACCCCCGGCTGACGATCGTTGCCGGGGAACCCTGGCCCTTTCGGCGGAGGGGAGTCTCACCCCTCTTAGCTGTTACTACCGCCGGGATCTGCAATCCTGATCGGTCCACTGGACCTCAAGGCCCAGCTTCTGTCCAGTCAGGACGCCCTCCTACCAACGCAACAGTAGTGTTGCATCCTGAGGTATCGGTGGCTGGCTTAGCCCCGTCCATTTTCGGGGCCGTCAGCCTCGGCGGGTGAGCTGTTACGCTTTCTTTGAAGGGTGGCTGCTTCTAAGCCTACCTCCCCGCTGTCTGAGGCTGACGACGCCCTTTAGTTTGACATTTGGCCAGCACTTGGGGACCTTAACCTCAGTCTGGGTTGTCCCCCTCTCGGTCCAGGAGCTTACCCCCTGTAACCCGTTTCCCAGAGTCTACGACGCCGAAGGATTCGGAGTTTGAAAAGAAAATGGAGCCTTTCGGCTCCTTACTTCCTAATCAGTGCTCTACCCCATCGGCCGCCTCGTCCGGGACTGGGCTGCGACCCACTTTGGAGGGAACTAGATATCACCAGGCTAGATTGGTCTTTAGCCCCTAGCCCCAGGTCTGTGGAACGAATTGCACGTCAGCACCCTTGCGAGCCTCCACTAGGCTTTCGCCTAGCTTCGCCCTGCCCAGGGCTAGATCGCCTGGTTTCTAGTCTCAAAGCTGTGACTCCGAGCCCTTTCAGACTCCGCACCTCGCCAGCCAAAGCTGGTTGCGTGCATATCGGTTTCCCTGCGCCTTCGGGCTTTGACCCTTAGGCTTGCCACAGCCATGAACTCCCCGGCCCGTGTTTATAGACGGAACGTGCAACCCTGGTCCCCCTTTCTCGTACCGCCGCCTCACGGTGGCTTCCTTCGAAAGGGATCTACCCTTCCGGGCTGCACACGTCTGTAACCGTCTGGTTTCAGGCACTTTTCACCCCCCTTCCGGGGTACTTTTGATCTTTCCGTCACCGTACTAGTGCGCTATCGGTCTTGAGGTGTATTTAGTCTTGGGAGTTGGTGACTTCCGACTTTCCGCACCCAAACCAGGGTACGGTACTCAGGGACTCCAGCTCAGCTCCTTCCAGCTTATCCTTACGGGGCTTTCACCCTCTTTGGCAGGCCTTTCCAGGCCACTTCAAGTTAACTGACGAGGAGGAAGCCGGGCCCTTAACCCTACATTTCCCACAAGTTTCCCTGCGGGATTCAGTTTGGACTTTTCCCTTTTCGCTCGCTGCTACTGAGGGAATCCCGTTTTGGTTTCTTTTCCTCCCCCTACTAAGATGCTTCCGTTCGGGGGGTTCCCGCTCCCGACTGGGAGCACCAAGGTTCCGAAGAACCCTGATAGGAAGTCCCATTGAGGAATCCCCGGTTCTAAGGCTGCATGCGCTTACCCGGGGCACTTTCGCGGCTTGCCGCGCCCTTCTTCAGCACTCAAGCCAAGCCATTCTCCAGACGGCGTAGCATATCAAACCTTACGGCAGTGTCTGTTTGACGTTTCGGTGAAACTTCTCAGTTTCCTGAGTCTATGCATGGTGTCATCGTGAGCATACGCTTAGGCACGCTCATTTTTCCCTTCACTCACCACCGATCGATGGAGAGCTGCATCCTATCTATGGCTTCAACTAAGTAGCCTAAATACTTCTGAAGCAGCTTTCGTGGATATAAGGGTTACGTCACAGGAATCAGACGCTCTTAATTGTGGTTTTCAAATCGTAGGTTGTTGTTTCCGTTGTCGCATTGTCAGAGTTTCTTGCCTTGAGGTCCCGCGACGTTAGTCTTGAAACGCGCGTGTTTTTTCATCCCGCGTTCTTGAGATTTCATCTGCTGAAAACGCTGAGCATAATGGAGCCTCCGCCGGGATTTGAACCCGGGACCTTCAGCTTACAAGGCTAACGCCCTAACCGTCTAGGCTACGGAGGCAATCCGTTGCTAGCTTACTGTTGAGGTTCTCAAAATTAAGCTATTCGGAGTTGTTGAGAAGAGTCAGCCTAAAGTCTTGATGACGCAATATACGAAAGAGTTGTCAACAAAAACGCGTTGTCCGGAATCATATCCTTCAGAGTATGCCGTCGTTGCGTCTTAATACAGTAAACGATAATTCTCACAATAGCTCATCATGCTTCAAGGGCTGCGAATGCGAGAGTTCATCCTCTATTCTCGTAAGGGCAGAACCGATGCTAGGTTCACAAACCTGCGAGATGCTGGTCGATTGGACGTGGTGCACGAGTGTATTATCGCATCACTCTTCCTCTCGCATGGGCTGCGGAGAAACGTGGTCTTCAACGCGGTGCTTAGCGGACCGCCAAACCCTCCGTTGCATTTGAAGGTCGACGGCGCAACCCTCTATGATGTGCGAACTGATCAGGAAACGTGGGTAGAGATTCTTCGAAGGACGCTGTCAGGCTTGCCTCATCCAGGCATAACTGCACAAAAAGTGAGCTTTGAAGCTTTGTTGAGAGAAAAGGCGAATGATTCAAGAATATTCGTGCTGGAGGAAAGTGGAAAGGATGTGGAAGCCGTAGAGATAAGGGACCACCCAGTGTTCGTGCTTGGCGATCACATCGGCCTGCCCAAGACAGTCGAAGGCTACGCGTTGCGATACGGCGAAAAAATCAGCCTCGGGAAACAACCCTACCTCGCAGCCTCGTGCATAACAATCCTGAACTTCATGATGGACAGAAGAAAAGTCACTTGAGCGCTCTTCAGTGCCTCCGCCCAACGTTTACAGCTTCTCCAGACAAATGACGTCATTTACGCTAGAATAGCTAAGAGTGGTGCTGACGCGTGCAATCACAAGACGTCCTGACTTGAAATGAATGATTCATATTTAGACTTAATAACGCTTTAATCTACGCTTTTCACGTGTTAGGAGGTTGTGACGAATATGGCTGAACGAAAGAACAAACGCGGATCAGAGAATGCTGTTACGGTAGACTCAGAAGATGTGAGCTTCATCCTGGAACCAAACCATGTTGAAGTGGGTTCGGGATACACTGTCGCCGTCAGCTACGGCGAAGACGAAAGGCCCATAGTCGACGTTAAGACTTATGGCCAAGTGGACATTGCGCAGTTGCGAAGAGATATTGGGCGCGCCTTTCCGAACGCTCAAATTCGAAGGCTGAACCAAGCACGTTCAGTCACTGTGGCAAAGGTAAAAAAGAGGAAAAAGAAAACCAGAAAGCGCTGAAGATTGAATTATCGCCCAAAATTCTGAGCTCAGGCACGAGAATGAAATACAACCGAAATCCCCCTGATATAAGTTTTCTCTCAGAACACAGGAAACTCAACATATAACGTAGGTTTTCTCATGAAGAGAACTGGAAGAATTCTGCACTGTACAGTGAAGACTCTTTTGGCTGAACGTTATCGCTTATGAGTTCTTGAGCAGCCTCGGCTAAGAGGCTCTAGGAAAATCAAAACGACACTTATGTTTTGAAGTGTTCATACCCTTTCGGCGCAATTAGAACGTGCTTTCTACGCGTCTCCATTAGCACATTCTTCCCAGCCGTTGTTTTTCCAATTTTCATGAGTTTTCCACCTGCTTTTTCAGCGGCCTTTTCAGCTTTAATCCACAGCCTAGGCTTAACGGTCAAGATAAGCTCATATTCTTCTCCTCCGTACAGCGCCAGTGCCGAAGGGTCAAGCTTGTTGATCCTTGCGAACCTCGCCGCTTCCTTTGCTACAGGCAACGAGCTTACCGATACTCCAACTTTGCTTGCTCTCGCGATCTCATGCAGACTCCAGGCCAAGCCGTCGCTTGAATCGATCGCCGCGCTGACGGCTCCTGTCTGACTGAGGGCAAGTCCCTCTTCGAGCCGGGCATGCGGCATCAAAACGGATTCCACAAGAGTCTTCTTGATTTCTTTTGAAGCTTTGAAGTTGTCGACAAGGATCTTTAAGCCTGCAGGCGGCTTTCCAAAGGGGCCAGTCACGGCCAAGAGGTCTCCGGGTTTTGCTCCACTCCGCAGCATTAGTTTGCCCTTTTCGGTCATCCCAAAAACTGAAAGACTGATCACGAGGTCTGAAGTCTCACCCGTGTCTCCGCCTATCACGTAGGCTCCGTATTCGCGTGCCCCAGCGTTCAAACCAGCCCCTATTTTTTCTATGTCACTTCGTCTCAGACTTCTCGGTATGCCCACGGAAACGAGCATGGCGATCGGCCTGACACCCTTGGCTGCGAAATCGCTCACGTTCATGACCACGGCTTTTCGAGCTGCCTGCCAAAGATTCATGCCCTTAGGAACATCGGTCTTGTCCACAAGCATGTCTGTCTTCAAAACAGCGAGGTCGCCGCCTCCTATTTCGCAGGCAGACACGTCATCGCCGAAAGGCACAGGCATTTTGGGCATCTGGTCTAAGCGGCTTTGTATGATCTCGATTATCCTCCGCTCTCCTAGCTCTTCAGCGCTTGCCAATGAGAACCACCATAATGGTACTTAGTCCTTGAGTAGTCCTTGCTTCTTGAGAAACTCCGTCAGCTTCCTGTTCGTAGCGCTGACGAATTCTTCTTTGTAGTGACTTGCGTAAGTCTTTCCATAATTTCTCTCGTTGCAGATTCTTTCGATGATTTCGGGGGAGATTTCCTTCCCTCCACGTTTCAAATCATTGAGCATAAACTTCTTCCAGTATTCTGCAACGTCCGTCGCGTCAATATCTCTGTAATGGTCTTCGCAGACTATCACTCTGTAGTCCCATTTCTCTCTCGTTCCGAATTTTCTCTTCGGGTATCCAACGCACAGGATACAGAAAGCCAGGCAATGTTCGGGCAATTTCAGGATATTTCTTGCTTCTTCGGGGTGTTCAATGATTGATCCTATCATCACACTGCCCAAGCCCAACGTTTCAGCGGCTATAACCATGTTTTCAAGCGACAACGAAGCGTCCAGAACGCTCAAAGTGTAAGGAAGAACGCCGGTGTAATCATACTTTACGCCGGTGAGCTCTGCGGCCTTCAGGTGACGGTGGAGGTCAACACACATCACGATCCAGAGAGGGGCGGCTTTCATGAACGCTTGGTCTTCGCAAAGCTGATACAACTGCTCTTTTACAGCTTCATCTTTCACAACTATTATGGTTCTCGGCTGGATGTTTCCGGCTGAAGGAGCTCTGATTCCAGCAAGCATTATGTTCTTCACGAATTCTTCTGGGATTTTCTTGTCTTTCTCGAAACTCCTGATCGATGTTCTTTCCAGAATTTTGTCCAGCATGCTTGAATTTTCCATAAGCTCAGCGTCCAAGGGCTATTTCCGAACATCTTAAAAATAAGCGTTCCCCTCACTACTAAGCGGCACATGCCTCGGTAGCTCAGCTCGGTAGAGCGGCGGTCTCGTAAACCGCAGGCCCCGGGTTCAAAGCCCGGCCGAGGCTCTTCCAAGCACGCAGCAAATGAGTTTGTGTATTTTTGTTGCACGCTTAAACAGCAATCTTTATTAAATATTAATATTAACGATATTAACGGGCACTCCAAAGAAGGATGGGCAATGTCACCACTACATCTCCACCATGCCGCAAAACTGAAATGTCCGTACAGGGGATGCGGTAAGTCCTTCGAGAGGCCGACGATCCTCACGGACCCCTCCACGCTTCCCAGAAAGACTTTCTACGCCTGCCCGTACTGCATGTCCAAGATAGACATGCAAATTGAGAACCTAAAGGTCGTGGATATCCGAGCAATTGAATACGGAAAGGTTTTCGACTCACCGGCGAAGTGCGCCCACTATTCCGGTTTCGTGAGCGCCGTGTCGAAGGACATACCCGTCCCCGACGAGTGCCTAATCTGCCCAAAAATACTCCAATGCAGCACCAAAAAGCAACGACAGTCCTTTTTCTAGCCTCGTAAGTCTGAATGCATCATGCGATGAGAAAATCTCGTAAGTCTACAAAAATGGACCTCGAAGCTATGAATCTTTTGACGTGAAGCACCGCCTGAACAAAAGCCTTAAACTACACCATCAACAATGGCTCTAACGCCAAGAAAAAAGGGGCTGTCGGCTAGTTTGGTCTAGGCTTGGAGACTTGGGCTCTCTAGACCCCGGTTCAAATCCGGGCAGCCCCATCATAGGACCTGAACCCAATTGGGTGCAAGTACCGACAAATTACCATAACGAGCGCTTACAGCAAAGACCTGGTCATCTGCTTTCTAGAGGAATAAGAATTAGGCAGGTCGATGCGGAAAAGGCATTAGTTTTATTTGACTGTTTCGGCATCTGCGGTTCTACGGTCTATCCTCGTGATCCTTATTTTCACATGGTTTCTAGGCTTGCGTTGGCAACGAGCATTACGAAGCCTTGGATTCTGGCTATGCCTTCCCCTTGGCTGCTCGTTTCCGTTATGTTCACTTCGTATTCCTTTCCCATCTCAACTGGGCAAGGCCTAAAACCCCCGCCATAACCCCGTCTTGCCTCATAACTCATGAGGCGTCTTCCTCCTTTCACATTTGTGATGATAACGCTCGCTTTAAGACTTTAAGTGTTCCGTAGCGCGCTCTCAAGCTTGGAAAAGCGTTACCCACAAACTAAAAGTGAAACGTCGTGATATATCCGTATTGTGGAAGAGTTGTGAGTAAGCCTAGGTTTTTTGATAGGCCTGAATGCCGGAGCTGCGTTTTTAAGGGAGGCAGCTACTGCTGGAACCAATGTCCTTATAATGTTTGGAAGAGAGAACCATTTTAGATTAAAGTGTGGCTCACAGAAAAAAGGGGAATGCGCAGGAAGCCTCTATACACTGGCAACATGAGGCTTTTATAAAGAGCATATAAGCATCCACCACACTATAAGAAGTGGTTTTTAATGCCGAAGACTAAAGCCATAATAAACATTCAAAACGTTGTTGCTTCTGCCACCTTAAACCAGAAAGTTGACTTAAACTCTGTAGTGAAGAGTAATGCTGGAGTTGAGTATCGCCCAGAACAGTTTCCCGGACTAGTGTTTAGGATTAAGAGACCGAAGACGGCCACGCTGATTTTCAATTCTGGGAAAATGGTCTGCACAGGTGCGAAATCGGAAAAAGAAGCACGGAGGGCAGTCATGAAAGTGATCAAAGAGTTGAAGAAGGGCGGAATAATTATCATCAGCAAACCCGAGTTGAAGATTCAGAACATTGTTGCCTCCGTAAGCTTAGGCGGAAGGGTAGAGTTGGAACAGGCAGTGGGCACGCTTGGAAAAGCCATGTATGAGCCGGAGCAGTTTCCAGGATTGATCTACAGGATGGACGAGCCCAAGGTGGTCATACTGATATTCGCAAGCGGGAACCTTGTTTGCACAGGGGCAAAGAAAGAACAGGACGTTTATGACGCAGTGCACAAGCTCCACGCAAGCTTGGAGGAACAAAACCTCATATTCTACGAATAAAACTATATCATACGATAATCGTCTAACGCCTTCGCGCGCTCTAAGCTTAGCGTTTGATGATCTGTTCATAAAGCCCCAGCGTTTTTTCAGCTATGTTTTCCCACGTGAACTCGTTCAGAACTCGCTTTCTGCCGTTTTTGCCCAGCCACTTTCTTTTCTCATCGTTTTCCAAGACGCTGTTTATGCCCCAAGCTATGTCTGACGGGTTGCTTGGATCTACGTGATAACCGCACTGTTCTTCGCCGCAATACACGACTATCTCCCGCATACCGCTGATGCCAGCTGCACCGATGACAACTGGCCGCCCCATACTCATTGCCTCCAGAACCACTATTCCGAAGGGTTCATAGAAGCTTGGGAAAACTGCGACATCGCATGCTGCGTAGTGAAGGATACGTTCTTCTTCTGGGATGAACTCAAAACGGAACTTCACAAAATCGCTCATTTTCGTGGCTTTAACCAAATTCACCAGGTATTCTTGCAAGTCGCCTAGACCCACGATTACAAGCCTCGCCTTTGGATTTTTCGGCAGAATGTGGGGCAACGCCATGATAAGCTTGTCAACGCCTTTGACGCCAACGAGTCTGCCTATAAAAAGAATCATGTAGTCATCATCTTTGACATCATACATCGCTCTGACTTTCTTGATCTGTTCAGGAGTCACTGTTGCTGGATCGTATTTCTTTGAGTCGACCCCGTTGTAGGCAACTTGGATCTTCTCTTTCGGAAACCCGAGGCCTACCAGCTCATTCTTCATCGCATAAGAAACTGTCACAATAAGGTCAGCCGCCTTGGCGGCGTGGAGTTCAATGTTGCTCACCGTAACCGAGCCGTTTCCAAGCGTTCTTCCTTTCTCTGTTGAGTGAACGTGGAACGCAAAAGGCAATCCTGCCTCTTTCTTAAGAGTCATTCCCCCTATAGCTGAAAGCCAGTCATGAGCAACGATAAGGTCGAACCTGATGCCTTCTTTTCTTATCAACTCATTAACGAGTTTTGCAGCGCTAAGATAATTGTACACAAGGATTTTTGAGAACAGCTGTATCCCACTACCCCATTTCTTTATGTCTTCTGCAACTACATCGGGCAACGAGTCAGAAATGTCGATGTGCTGCGGCCGGTGGATTTCGATACCACGCCACATCTCCCGCGTTGGCAAACTGCCAGCATCATCATTCATGGTGAAAACTGTAACGTCACTGTCCATGAGAATAAACTGGCGAGTTATTTCAGCCGAGTAGGTTCCCAAGCCACCGACGATTATTGGGGGATACTCGTAGACCAGAACAGCAAGCTTCATTGTTTTTCGTCGTTGCCCGTTTCTCAATAGTCCCTTGCTGTTATTGCGCGCGTGTGTTTCGCAAGGTTTTCCTACTCTTTTGTAAGCGTTATTTCCATTGTTGAGACCATCCGTGTTCTGTTTTCGCCTTCTCTTGCCGGCATCTCCTCTGTTCCGATAGCGATTTTGCTCACTTTTAGGTCTTTTAGGAAGCGATTTCTGGTTATTTCAGCTACGTCAACAGCTGTTGTGATTGCTTGTCCTCGTGCTTTCAAGATCACTTCCTTAGCATCGCTCGCCGATAGTCTTGTGATAACTGCTAGAACATAGTCCATTGGTGTTTTACTTCCAATGAAAACAATTCCCGACTTTTCCGCCATTTTCCATCACTCCTTTCATCATCAATTTTAACTTGTAACGTTGCTGTGTTCTTCTCGTCCTTCAACAACAGAACGCTGCAGTCCTATACTACGCATACTCCCTTATAAAGCGATTAAACAACAGAGCCATCCTGAGGATATTTTCACGTGGCTCCCTTATCCTAGATTCCGGTCTCAGACACAGCATTCACTTCGCATTTAGGTGATAGGTTATAATCCTTGTTTGTTGTCACTATGTAATTCTGGGAAGGAAGATCCAGCTTGAAACGATCTAGTAAAAAGCAGAAGAGAAGAGAACGATTTTTGAAAAGAATGAAAAGTCGAGGGAAATGGAAACATGGAAAGAGTAATGCTGAAAAAGTAAGGAGAAAAGAAGAAGCGCGCGCGATAAATGTCCACGACGCCGCTGCCACGATGGCATCAAAACATATAGGGGGTTGCCTATTGCCAGAGATGGTAAGGTAGTGGCTATCATCACAGCACGTGACCTTGCGCGCGCTAAGTAGCATCAAGATTTTCACTTTCTGGTTTCAGGGAAACTTTTCTCAATGAGTAGCAACCAAGACAAGAAAGCTTCAAGACCTCCCTTGCAGAGGCAAAGTCTAGAAGAATTCTTGACGATAGAAGAGAATATCGAAGAAGAAAGCAAAGATGATTAGAATGGTAATTCTAGCTTCAACTGCCTTTTCAGGGTCTTGTAGCGGTTTCTCACCGTGACCTCAGTGACGCCTGCTGCTTCGGCTATGTCCTTCTGTGTCTTCTTCTCGTTGTTCTGCAAACAAGCAATGTACAGTGCTGCAGCAGCCAATCCCATAGGGTCCTTTCCGGCAGCAGCCCGCTTCTTTCTGGCTTCTCGAAGAATCCGTATAGCAATTCCCTGCGTCTTGCCCGAAATTCCTGTTCTTTCAGCGATTTTCGAAACGTACGTGAGGGGGTCAGCGATGGGCATGTGCATATCAAGTTCACGCAGCAAAAGCCGGTAGCAACGAGCAACGTCCTTTTTATCGACTAGGCTTGCCTCTGCGATTTCATGAAGTGCTCTTGGAGTTCCACTTCCGCGGCAAGCCGCATAAACCGCAGCAGCCGTTATGGCTGCGATAGACCTGCCGCGGACTAGGCTCTTATCTAAGGCTTTACGGTAAATGACCGCAGCCTTCTCTTTGATTGGCCGTGGAATGTAGACCTTGTCTGATAGGCGGTCAAGCTCAGCCATTGCCTGGGCTAGGTTTCTGTCAACTGAAGAATGCGCCCTAGAACGGATCTGCCATTTCCTCAGGCGCCACATCTGCAGGCGCGTTGATAATGGAAGCTTTCTTCCAAAGGCGTCACGGTCAACCTGGCTTATGGCCGTTGACAAGCCTTTGTCATGGACAGAATAAGACGTTGGTATCCCAACGCGGCTTCTTGAGGCTTTCTCTTCTTGGGTGAAGGCGCGCCATTCTGGTCCTTTATCCATCATTTGCCCGTATAAGACGAGTCCGCAGTCGCCGCAAACGGTCTCACCAGTATCATAATCATGGATAAGGTTTGCACTAGCACATTCCGAACACTTGTCTCGCAACGTTTGCTGAGACCGTGCCACTTTCTTTCTTTTTTCCATCCTTTCTGTCTCTATCATGTGGAGTAGGCTCATAACAGGAAAACCTTCACAAAACGCAATTCCTCATATTACGTATCAGAATTTGAGCGATTTGGTCGTTAGTGCGCAATTATGCAATTACAATGCGTGTTGAATAAACGTTTCGGCATGATAATTCTTCAGTTAAGTTGACTATGCAACACGGAGACCATCAATGGCTTCACCAGAATAGCGCGCGCGTTGCTTTAATGTAAAGGCGTCCCGAAAATGTGAGAAAAAAGGGAGAGTGACCTATCGTTGTTAGCTTTCTATTTGGTTTTCTTTTTGCTTCCTTTCTTCTTCTTTCCGGTCGGACTTTTAGACACGATTGCGACCTCAAATCCACAGTTATCAGCGATCTATCTATATATAATTTCATATGCACTCATTGTACAAACGCATTATCCAAAATCTGCCCAAATATGATTATTAACAATGAGTTAACAATTTTTTGAAGAGAAAATGTTGTTTGGAATTTTTCGGATGCGAGGAGTCAACACACGGTCAAAATGGGAATCGAACTAGCGGCCCGACTTGACAATGTCGTCCAACATTCGAGAGAATTGCCTAGCGTCTTGCTCTGCGGAATGGACTTGAACCCGTTTAGGTATGGGGACGGGCAGCCCCACTGGGCTAATCTAGGGGTGCTATGCTGAGAGAAAGCCTCCGTCAACGGCTATCAGTGTTCCGTTCACGTAACTTGACAGGTCGCTTGCGAGAACTAGTGCCATGCGTGCGATCTCGTCCGGCTTGGCCAACCTGCCCAGGGGGGTCCTCATATTGTACTCTAAGCCTGATTTGATGACGTTGAACTTGAATTTCACGGCTTCCTTCGCCAGGCTCTTGGTTCCCTGTGTCCATGTTCCGCCTGGAACGAGCACGTTTATCCTGAAACCGTGTCTGCCGTACTCGCTGGCCAGAGCTCTTGAAAGAACCATGATCCCTGCTTTGCTGATGTCATAGTGGCACAAGTCTTGTTTCAGAGGCATTATAGCTTCGATTGAACCCATGTTTATGATCACTCCGCCCTTCTTCAACCTGGCCCTTATCATGTGCTGGCACAGCCAGAAAACAGAGTTCAGGTTGATTTCCATGACTTTCTTGAGAAAAGCTTCGTCCACGTCGAGGAAGGGCTTGCTAGGATATATGCCAGCGTTATTAACCAAAATGTCGGGCTCTCTTCCATCTAGCCTCTTCCACAAAGCATCTATCTCCTCTTTCTTAGCGAGATTGACCCTGTGAACATTGATCTCAACGTTGAACTGCTCGAGCTCTCGTTTCACCGCGCTGAGGCTTTCTTCGTTGATGTCAACGAGCTCCAGGTCTGCACCTGCTTCGGCAAACCTGTAGGCTATGGCCCTACCGATGCCTGCTCCTGAACCAGTGATCAACGCTTTCCTTTTCTTGAGGGAGATGAGCTCGATCAGTGGTGTCAGACTTGTCTTAGTCCTCTTCTTCAAACTCAATTCAACAGACCGCCTAGGTTGTTTGACCGATGAGTGATCCGTCAGAATCAGAGTATTAAACTTTTGAACCCCAAACAGGTTGGAGGCCTAGAGAAACCGAACATCGGCGCGATATCAGAAAAATCCAAGCAGCGAGCTTTTCGTGCGCGTTATTTGTCCTCTAGTTTGACGACCTTGCAGTATCTTCGTTCCAGATGACCCATCAAGTCCACGCCTGCTCTTGCCCTTTCGTCTTCCTCTTCAAGATGCTTTTCGAAGCCCACTTGTTTGACGCGACTGTAATTCTCGACGACGAAGGGGTACGCGTCTCTCTGATACTCGGTGTTCTTGCACGTCAGATAGTCCCCACATAGGAGGCAGCTTTGAAGGCCATTCTTGGGAGCGCATTTCCTGTTTTCGCAAGGCGCGCCTCCACCATTCTGACACATGGGACACTGCGAATCAGAAAACCATTCTAGACCCTTTCTGAACTCGTCAAAACTGAATGACTTCACTACATCCTTAACCCAGTCGTAGCGAGTCGTGTCAACGAGCCTCTTCAACTCCCCCGCCATCATCCTTACTCTTCCATTGCCATTCGGACACTGACCGCAGTAAACACCACATATTCCGTATCGCTGGTTGCTCTTGCTCATCTCAGATCACATGTGATTGGTAGATGGCTCGACCCAAATAAAAGTAGCGAGCTCTTCGAGCCTCTTGCTATTCTCAAGGCTCTCTACTAATGAAGCATCATTCAACCATTACTTTCATTGGGCGTCAAGCGGTGAATCTCTTGTTCCAAGGTCAAAATTGATGAGGGCCGCAGCACTGCGCAAGTTATATAGATAATTCCAGCAAAAAGAGATACAGTGGTGTCTGTTCATACGAAATCTGATCTCACCGCCCAGCACGTCTGCAGCTGGCTTCAGTGACAGAGCAGATGAAATCGGAAGACCGGAGTAACGGTCGAGCGCATTGAACAGTTACTACTCCTGCCCAGACCCTCTGCTGAGCGCTCGGCACGCGCTCGGCTTCAAGCCCGCGCAGAGTCAGAAGGGCCTTGCCCAACGTCTACGTGCAGCACTAGCACCCTAGGGGGGAGGGGGTAGGTAAAATAGACAGGGTGAAAACGCGAATGCAGGTGTGTTAAGCGCTTGAGTATGGGGGTTTTCCTCGGCATCGGACCGGAGCAAAGGTCACCTCAAGGCAGCGGAGTTTTCCCAAAAGTGTTATTTGTTCATTCGAGGCTAACTAACATGGGGAGCGAACATGAAAGAAGTCGAGTTGAAGCTTGTTTCTGAGCTTATGAAGAACAGTCGCAGAAGCGACAGGGAGCTATCAAAGGTGCTCGGCGTCTCTCAGCCCACGGTGACCAGACTCAGATCAAGACTGGAAAAAGAGGGAATAATCAAAGAATACACCATGATTCCTGATTTCCGCAAGATCGGTTATCACTTGCTAGGCTTAACCTTCATCAAACTCAAGAGAACTCTCGCTCCTGAAGAAGTGGACGGGGCAAGGAAAAGGGGCGAGGAGGCGTTAGAAAAGAGCAGGTTTGGAATCGTCATGCTTGAGAGAGGGTTGGGCTTAGGATACGACGGCGTGATCGTTGCGTACTACAAGGACTATTCCGATTACGCAGACCACAAGAAAGTGCTTGCAGCTTATCCTTTAGTGCGCGCGGAAATCTCTGACGCGGAGGGATTCCTGATCAGTCTGGATGACAAGGTTCACTATCGCCCTTTGACCTTAAAGAGCCTGGCCACTCTCTTGGGAAGTATCGGAAACCAGCCTTGAACCGACACTACTGTCACGTTGTCATACTCAACGCGTGGAATCCAGTCAGGTGTATCTGGCTCTCACACTTGTTACACTGTAGCATTATGCTGTCCAACTCGTCTCCTCTCACGTGGGCTTCTAAGATCTTGTAGGCCTTCTTGCTTCTGTCATCGGGAGAAATCTTCGTTCCGCATCTCGGACAGCTGAAATCGCCTTTTCCCTTGATCTTCGTCAAGTCGACAGTGAAGAACCTACTCGTCTGCAATTTGCGCTCCTCCAATTCTCTGTTGCGCACCACAAGTCTAAATCATTTATGGAACAATCTTCCAACTGCAACATGTCAGTAGATGCTGCTTTCCCTTGAAGCATGGTTTTTTGAGAATGCTGCTAAGGCTTCTTTTGCTGGCGCTTATAGACCTTGTTCACGGCTTCCCCAAAGCTCACTCCAGCCCACGTGTAAGCCCTTATTTCATTGTCAAGGAGCTCTGCTCCGGTTCGGACTCCCCAACGCTCCGTGTACTTGTCCAAGAGTTCATTATAGAGTGTTTCAGCATCAGCTTCTTCCATGCCTGAAGGCTCTGTCATCTGCTCAGTCTTGGCCCCTTGCTGAACAGTTCCGAGTTCCTGTGATGCTTCACTTCTCTGTGAAACACCGTAGAAAACCTGTATTAAACCTATCACGATGACGAATGCGAACGGCAGCGCTAGAAACGTGAAGAACGTTCCCATCGCGATTATTATCATGCCTGAAAGGACGTGACCGTTGGCTCTATCGAGATACCTCTTCCTGAAACAGTCCGGGCACAAGTACAGCACAGCCCTGTCACTCTGCGTCTTCAGATTGTAAGTGTGCAGACATTCGCTGCAGAAGTTTTGTCCGCAATCGTTACAAACGCCCATTGCGTACCTTTCAGGATGATTGGCGCATTCTGGGATTTCAATCCCAATGCGGGGAGGCGTCCTGAAAGTTGCTCCGCAATAGTCGCATTTGAGCTGCAGAGCGTCGGTCGGAATGAGCTTTTTGTATGGTGCGCCGCAGAACGGGCAACGGATGCCCCTCGTATCTTTGTCTGCCAATTTGTATCATGAAACCTACTATTTCCTACTTTAATAGACTTTTCCGGCACTCAGACGGTGAAACCTGCGAAAGTACAAAGATCGGAAGGTTGCAAACGTGCAGAATCTGACTAGTTCGAACGGTATTGCTATCTGTCCGTGGTGTCAGATTTGTGTTCTTTTATTGCCTTTTCAAGCGCCTCAAGCGCCTCAGTCAGGTTCTGGTCTTTCGGGTTTATGCCTCCGAGGCCCAACCTTATCATGTTTGACCTTACAAGCCTGTAGCCGCTTCTGAAGAGAAAGAACGCGCCGGGCACGGGGGCCAAGCTGTATTTCGGTACTGTCTGTTCAGTAACCCACTTGTACGTGTCCTTGATTGGCAGTTTTACCCAGTAAGTCACACCGACCCTGTTTGGAAAATACTCCAGGCCCATTTCTCCAAACCACGTTTCAGTTTCTTCCTTTAACTGACCCCATTCTTGTTTGTGTCTCTGAAGCCTTTCCTTCCCTCTGGCAAGAAGTTCTGCACCAACAAGCTGCACGATGTTCGGGGCATTTCCCACAGTGTTCAACACGTCTGTGTAGAGTTCGTCAACCAGCTGTTTTCCGGCCAATGCCACCCCAAGCTTCAGGCCTCCAAGACCGTAGGCTTTCGTGAAACTCGTCGTCACTACACCAAGCTTTGGGTCAACCGAGAAGAGTGTGGGGACAGCCTTTCGGTCAAATTCGCCGTAGATCTCATCGCACAACACGTTTAAACCGTATTCTCGAGCAACGTTCATCACTTCTCTGAGCTCACTCAAACCGGACACTGCTCCGCTTGGAGCGTGAGGATTTGTCAAGACGAGTAATCCCGTTTTCGCCGAGACGATTTTGCGAAGCCTATCTGCGTCAAGTGCGTACGCGTCTTTTTCCTGTCTGTCCAGTCTTTTGACGCGAGAGAAGTGTTCTTGAACCGTCCTTAGCAGAGGTTCATACGTTGGGTACTCCACTATTGCCTCTCTCTTCTCAGAGTTCCTTTCTGCAAGGTATCTGATCATTCGTGCGTTCTGGCCTGAGGCTCCTTCGCCTGAGATGAACACGTTCTCGGGTTTTACGCTGTACCAGTGGGCTATCTGGTTGACGGCTTCAGGGTTGCCGTGTGCATAGTTGACGCTTAAATCGACTTCGCCTAGGTTCAGAGTGTGCTTGAAGTATGCGATGCCGCTTGAGCGGAAATCGTGTTTAACGTTGGGCACGTGGATGTACCAGTCCAGATACAGTGACGGATGTTTCAACACACGTCCCCGCAGACTGTAGACCTTGTTCAACACTTATCTTTTTTTGGGCCCATTGGATCGAGGCTGTAGATGGATGTGCCACTTGCTCTCATTGTTCGTGAAGCTTGAATCGAAGTATTGCGGCTACTCCGCCGAAAGAGTTTTTGAGCATTTGGCCTTCTTCTGTTTCCGTGGATATTATCTCCACCGTCGCGTTCGTGTATTCTGCGAGCTTGGCAAAATCGTCTATGAGGTCTTGTCTGTCAACTATGTTCAGGGCAGGAGCTTTGCATTTTGGGCAGGGTTTTCCGATGAGGCTTTGTTCAAACTCTGCAAAAGCCTTGTTCTTTACCGTGTGCTGCTCCTGGTAGCTGCACGCATTGCATTTCAATGTGACCCGTGTCATGTCCAGTCCCTCGGACAACAGCAGAGTGTGAACCGCACCGGTTTCCAGCGCCCTTCTGACGTCTTCTTCTCCGTACGTTATCTTTCCAGTGTCGTGGCCGACCTCGTAGAGAAACTGTTGGACCACCTTCCTCTCCTCGATGTAACGGACCTTACGCATCACTTCAGGAGCTTTTTCGACAACTTCTTTTACTCCCTGCTCCTCAACATAAGCAGTGTCGATCGTGTCTATGACCTTGTTTTTCAGCATATAGTTCAGGTATTCTCCCTTTTCGAAGTCGTATTTCGTGGGTCCAGGGCCTCCGATTATCAGTCCTTTCAAGTTTTCAATAGGCAGAAACGTCTCGTTGGCGTGTTCGCCTACCCGCGTAAAATACTCTTGAAGCCTCATCTCTCGCAGTCTTTCGTACCTTCTGGCTGACTGTCCTCCGGCTCGAGTTTTTCCCGGTACACCGGACGTCAATTCCCTGACAATTTCAAGTCTTCTGCCCTGCAGCGTGGCAAGCGTGGCGCCCGAGGAATCTATGAGGAGGATGCCGTACGTTTCCTTTTCTCTCAGCATTTCCTGCAGGTATTCAGTGTGGAATCTTGCGTCACACCTGTAAAGGTACACGTGTATCGGCTCCGGAGGTACGATCACGTAAGTCTCTATTCGCTCGCTGCCCGCGCCGTTCTGTGGGATTGCTCCACAGAATATCACGAGTCCGTTTTCGGGTGGTTCTTTGAAAAGCTTAAGGCGTTGTTGAACCTTCACGATGGCGTCCATGACGTTCTTGCGCGTGGTCGTGGACTTTATGTTCGATGCAGTTCCGTACTCGTCTCTGAGGGTGTTTATGACATCGCTTATCTGCTTTCCAGGCGGGACGTAGAGTGAAACAAGCTCGGTTCCCCGCCCCTCCTTGCTGGCCAGCGTCATCAGTGTCCTTTTCAGCCTGAACAGTTCCAGAGAAGTCTTCTTGGAAGTACTCAACTGTTCTCACAAATCGTTTTTGTCTTAAACCTACATTACAATGCATCAGATAAGATTTTGGGAGCAGGCTTCAGGCCACTTCTAAAACTTCTTTCAGGAACGCCTTGTACGGACCAAGCTTGCCTCCGTAGTTGCCCGCTGAGATCTTCACAACGCCCGGCACGCTCGCAGCGGCCCTGACGCCGTCTCCCATGGCCTTCTTAACAGCTTCCAACGTTAAACCATTAACGACGATCTCGTACACGCAGTTCACGTCTTCAGGCACCTGCGAATCGGCCACAAGTGCCCTCAACCTTGGACAGAAGGGATGGTTTGTCGATGCCTTAAGCTTGTACTTGAGCGAGCCGGCTTTGGAGCCTGAGCGGCAGATTCCGCCAGGAAAAGGCAAGATCACCTCGTTTGATCTGGCTTTGATAGCCTTTACGGCTTCTTCCGCAGCCTGAAGTCCTGAGGACTTGTCTCTTGCCATTATCAGGAAGTTGCCGCCCGCCGTGGCCTGTGCCACTCCAAACCGGTCTTCAACGATGAAGTCCCCCTCCATCACCGGAATTCTCCAGACCTTCCTTTCTCCAACCATACCCTTTCTTTGGAAACCATCGCCGAACAACCGTAAGCTCCGACCAACCTTCAGCCTTCTCTTAGCGTTTGGCATAGCGTCGAAAGCCGAGACTGTCGGACACGTCATCACGCACTGACCTATACGCAGTATCATCTGCGCTTTCAGCTGAAACCTGTTGTTATGGTACACCTGCATCAAGACACCCGCTCGATTGTCGGGAGTCTTGTCTGAAGAAACCGTTCCCTCTATCCCTGCCTCTGCTGGAGACATAATGACACTCGTCGCAAGGCCGGTTGCGCTCGTGGCCGCCGCCAAAGCCCACTTCTCAGTATCGCCTGTAATCAGGACTCTTCCAACCCACATCGGAAACATTTCGGCGAATGTATCCATTATCGTGCAAGTATTTCCCGTCTGGCGATGTTTAACCTTAAACCAGTCTTCTCCGCGTTCCACGACTTCTAGCTCATTTTCGCTTGCGGTAGATCTTGACTCCGTCGCGCTCTGTGACATACTCAAACCCAGCTTTGAGTACTTCTTCATCTTCCTTGAGACTTTTAGCGGTTGCGGTATGGTACTCGTCGCCTTCAAAGGCGACCAGCTACGGGGGACTAAGCCTTTCAAGAAGTGGGTTAAGCACTGTAGTGAATCGAGTTCTTGTTGGCGCGCGCTGGGCTTTGAAGGAGGTGGTCTTCGGAAATCTCTTTAAAACACAGTATATGCGAGTCAAGCCTTGTAACACGCATTCAATAGCAGTATTTTATAACTGGCACAGTTGCACTATTACGAAGGAGAGCGTAGGCATTGAAGTCTGGACGTAAACTCCATAAAGCATTGTACATCTTCCTGTTGGCAGTAGGCCTCGTTACCATAATTCTAGGTGTCAACGAAACCACTATAGATGCTCTTGATCACATTGGTTCGAACTATTGGCTTGCATGGTGTGCATGCATCTCCGGAGCAGCAACATTTCTTCTGATCCTACGTCGGCACCCTGCTTGAAAGACCGGCGCGAAAAAGGGCGGTCTAGAGGGTATATCACCATTAAAGTGAGCATCTGGGCGAAAGTGTCCGAGACTCTCACATTGTTCCCTGTTGGCGATAACTATTTTCAAAACTGACTAGTTCTGAAGCAGAATCAGTAACGCCATGGTGCAAGCCTCATACCTTATGGACGTCTATCTTTACTAACGTGCTCCGCCACTGAAGCTGCTTCTTCAAGAATCCTCCTAGCTTCATCGTTGGCGATTTGGTCCTCTATTATCGGGTGAATAGGGAGAGACTCTTCTAGGCCTATGTACACTTCGGGTGGCTTGAGCTTGTTGTGGACGATGCGGTGAATCTTGCCCTTTACAGCCATTCGGTCTATTATCTTCTTCATTTTTTCAGGGGGTCGGACAAAATTCTGCACACCATAACTTATCAGATCAATTTCTCTAGTGTTTCCATACTTCATCAGGTATGAAACAATCTGCCTTTCTATGCTCATAGAGAGAAGCTCCTCTCGTTGATTCTTCACTTCTTTTCTTACAAGCGATTTTGAGATTTAACAATTGGTTAAACAAAAACTAAAAAACAGTCCGCTTCTCTTTTGAGGTTTTGCTCAGTTCAATTATCAAAGCCTTAAGAGTCCTTTCAACTATCAAACCAGTAGAAGGCATCGCGGATGAGCGAGTTGCGCCGTTTAAGGGTGAAGCTCAGGAATTGCTATTTAAACGGCTTCTTCTTGGACAGGAACACTTTTCTCAAGGCTGACCGCGCAGACTTGGTCATGGTTCCACACAGAGAAGAGGATGGAAAGGCGGCCGAGAAACCGATGATAATCCTGAAGAACGTCGTTGAAATGACGGTTGACCATAGGGGAAAGGTTGTTGCTGTCGAAAATAAACCCGAGCTTGGAGTATGGGTCGACGCTCTCGAACGTGCCATAGAACGGTTCAACACAGGTAGCCTTCAGGTCTGAACCTCTGCGCTGGCAAGCGGTACAACTTCCCCTCGCGAATGAGATGCGTTAAGGTAGCCAGTGTTTCGGCGTTTCGGCTTCTAGTCGTTTCTTTTCTTCTTTCTTTGCGGCTACAGTGCTCTTGGCTATTTCGTAAGCTGTTCTGTAGTCGAAGATTCCTTTCGGTTCTTCAGCCGCCTTTCTGATGAGCGCCGCTTCAACCTTGTTCTTAAGTTTCCCAATTGCCAACGCGCCAATTCCGAAAATGTTAGGCAAAATCTCTTTTCCATCAGCGTTAGGATTTAGTCCTTCAACCCCCAACGGTGGAATAGCGTTGATGTCCGCCACTATGCTGCATTTCTTTCCACATTTTTTGAGCACTTCTAGAGGAAGAAGTTCTGTTCCTGCAGCTCCTGCCGAGAGAACCATGTCAGTGTTTTCAATAGCTTTTCCCACGTCTTCGGGGGTTTGGGCTTCCACGCCTCGAACTCTTTCAACTTCAAGTTCCTCGTTTATTTTGGTCGCTACAGAACAGGCCTTCTGGAGGGAGCGGGAAGTCACGATTACCTCGGCTCTTTCAGCCGCGTAGAGTCTTGCGGCTGTTTGCCCGACTGGTCCTGTTCCAGCCAGCACCGTGATCTTTTTCTTGTCAAAGTCTCCGAGACCTCTTGCGAGAGAGAGTTCCAGCGTTTTTGCGACCGCTGCGGTGGCTGTGGTGTACGCGCCTCTAGGGTCGATTATGACTGCGACTTCAAACGGGGGGAACATGCACTTCTCAATTTTCTCTAGGATCTCGTTTGCTATTCTGAAATCGCGTCCGTTTATGAAGATTTTCGTGTGCTTTGCGCCTTCAGGCCCTCGTGGAAATATCGTGTCGTAGACCATTTTTTCAGCGTCCTCGACGGTGACGTTCTCATATTTCAGAATTTCAGCTTCAGGGAAAATATCCACGGTTGTCAGTATGTCAAAGGGGCTCGCATGTTTATCGGTGTCAAAAAAAATGAACACCTTCTTGAACTGCGACTCTGGCAAAGCAACACCTTGACCTAGTTGTTAAAGCAAGTGAGGTTTAAGAATTGCCGTTCTTTTGGGCATTTGTGGACCTTTAATCACAACAGACAGCTCACTGGTCATTTTTTCCGTCGTTCCTCTCTTGAATACTTTCAATTTTGAGATGGCAACCAGTATTGGGACACCAACAAGAAACGACACGGCTGTAACGATTGCATCCTCAATGCACGAATTGGCCGTTGCTCCAACAAACACTACGCAGAGTTTGTCGAAGCTTCCGAAGAATTCAGGAAACAAACTGAAAAAACCGCGTATTGGAACGCGCGCTAGCAACGAACGTTAGATGCTCCTTAATCTGTCAAACCTCGACGCTTCAACCTGCATTCTCGCGCGCGCTAGCGCGCTCGGCTCAAATTCATTTGTCCATAAGTTGATGGCCAGAGCTGAACAAATGCTAAATCCATGCTATACGTGAATTGCGGGGCGCGGTGAACTTTACTAAATTAGCCCAATTCATACCCATAACGCTAACGCACGCTGTGCTAACGCATCAAACCATTTGGTTATAGAGAAACGTTAAATATGAAACAGCAGAGACTGGTTAGTCTTCAAGAGGATTTGCAATGACGCTTTCTGAAACGTTGGAGAAGTTGTCAAACGCGTGTGGAGTTGCGGGCAGAGAGGAAGAAGTTAGAAGTTTGATTCAGAAGTTCTTGAAACCCTACGTTGACGAAATCAAGGAGGACAATCTTGGGAATGTGATAGCCGTAAAGGTAGGAAAGAAGAATGCTCCGAGAGTGATGCTTGCTGGTCACATGGACGAAATAGGTCTACTCGTTAAAACCATTTCGAAAGAGGGCTTTTTGCAATTCATGAAGATAGGCGGGATAGACGACCGCGTTCTGCTTGCTCAAAAAGTCATGGTCTACACAAAAAAGGGGCCACTGCACGGCATAATAGGATCCAAGCCTCCGCACATACAGAAAGAAGACGAACGTAAGAGAGTCATCGCCAGTGATGAACTGTTCATAGACATCGGGGCAAGAGACCAAGAAGAAGCCTGGAAAATGGGGGTAAAAGTCGGGGACCCTGTTGAGTTTGACGTAAAATTCGCGCGGATTGGAAAAGACATCGTGATAGGCAAGGCCTTCGATGACCGGGTAGGTTGCGCCGTTATGGTTGAAACAATGAAACGTCTTGAAAAAACAGAATGCACGGTGTATGCTGTCGGGACAGTGCAAGAAGAGGTGGGCTGCAGGGGAGCAATGACATCCGCTTACGGAATATGCCCTGACGTCGGTATCGCGCTTGACGTAACAATAGCCGGAGACATGCCCGGAGTCAAAGAAGCTGACGCACCCATGAAGGTTGGCAAGGGGCCGTCACTCAGTGTTGCAGACTATGGGCTTATAACTCATCCCAAAGTGTTGAGACTACTGGTCGATGCAGCCGAGGAAAACAAGATTCCCTACCAGCTCGAAACAGGATTGCCAGGCACGACAGACGCAAGCCGCATATCCTTGGCGAAGGAAGGAGTCCCAAGTGGCACCATATCCGTTCCAACACGCTACATTCACAGCCCAACATCGCTGCTCAGCCTAACTGACTCAGAGAACGTTGTTAAACTCTGTGTTGCCGCTGTCAAGAAGGTTCCGAAATACTTCTAACCATGGTGAGTATCGAACCTTTGGATCATGGCAATGGGCTCGGTGAAAGAGCCGCAGAACATTTCAAACGAGGCTACAACTGTGCTCAGAGTGTCCTCCTAACGATGTTGGAGCACTGGCATTTGAAGAATGAATTAGTTCCCAAGATTGCCACGGGTTTCGGAGGAGGAATAGGAAGATGCGGATCTGTCTGCGGAGCTTTGACGGGCGGCGTGATGGCTATAAGCATAAAATGTGGAACTAGTGAGCCTTTGATGAAAGAGCGATTGAAGGCGTACGAGACCGCTCAGAAATTCTACGAGCGATTTCGGGCGGAGAACGGAGGCGTCTTGTGCAAAGAACTCATTGGATATGATCTAACAGTCCCCGACCAGTGGGACAAAGCTGTCAAATCGAAGATCATTAAGCAGAAGTGCACGGTTTTTGTCAAGAAAGCCGTCGAAATTCTTCAGGAGCTTACTCAGAACCCTTGATAGCCATTTAGCCCTCCGAAAGCATTTAATGGGAAAAATGTGACGAGCGCAGTAGCTCCGCGAAGGAGGAATGAGGTCGGACTCTGTCCAATCGTTGGACAGTTCGCAACAAGTGGAAAGCAACTTGCTTTCGCCAGTCTTTATCAGAAACATTCCAAGAGTCTGTGAGTAAATCGCCCTCAGCTGTGAGCAAAACTGTTTTTAGATTAACTCGTTCAATATTTTCGTGGTTGAAGAAATGGGTAAGAAGAAAGGCTTCGAATTTCTAGAACACACAGCAGATGCCTACATAGCCGCTTACGGAAAGGACTTGGCTGAAGCTTTTGAAAACGCTGCGCTTGCCATGTTTGACGTCATGACAGAGGTTGAAAAGGTAAGTCCTAAGGCTGAAGACAGGGTTGAGGTGACCGGTGAAGACGAGTTCGCTCTCCTCTACAACTGGCTTGAAGCTCTGCTTGTGAAGTTTGACGTAAGCGGGATGCTCTACTCTAAATTCGAAGTCTGGCACCTAGGCCAAATTCACGATCGGCTCGTGCTTAATGCGAGAATATGGGGAGAAGAATTCGACCCAAGCAAACACCTACAGAAGGTAGGTGTTAAAGCTGTGACTTATCATCGGATGGAAATCGTCAAGCACCCCAGGGAGGTCACGCTGAGGTTCATACTTGACATATAGAACGCTTCCACCAATGTGGCTTCTGCAAAAATCTTTAAATTTGTCAAATCGGTTTGTATCGAGCGGGGAGAACAAGGGGTCAAGTTCATGAGCAATCTTAAGAGTATGGTAGAGCATCTCAGGACTTTGGAAAATGAGCGCAAGAATCTTCTGCTGGAGATTGAGGAGCTTAAGAAGATGGCCGACTCTAAGGCTAAAGCCCTAGAGAGTGAGGTCAGCATGCTGAGAGAGGAAGTTAGGTCGCTCAGAGTGCTTCTTAGCGCAGGTGAGCCTGAGCCCGATCCGGGAGAGAAGAAGAAGCAGCTGCGCAAGTAGTCAAGGTCAGATTCGAATCTGCAGGTTTTCTGCTTCTAGGAAAATGTTTAAACGGTTAGCGGCAGCTAAGACTTCACCAGCACTCGGCGGTTCATTTTGAAATGAACGTGACAAGACTTGAGGAGCACATATTTCTGGTCGATGTTTCGCCAGGCGGACTTGAGAATTTCATCGCCAGCTATGTTCTAAAGGGAAAGCAGGTGGCGATTGTTGAAACCGGTCCTACGTCCTCGGTGCCCAACCTACTTTCTGGCTTAGAGAAACTTAACGTCAGACCAGAAGATGTTGCGTATGTTGCCGTCACCCATATCCACCTGGACCATGGCGGAGGCGTCGGAACCCTCATGAGGAACTTGCCGAAAGCAAAGGTCATAGTACATCCTGCAGCCGCCCCTCACCTCGTGAACCCCGAAAAACTCTGGCAACAGTCAAGCGAAGTTCTCGGAAAGGAGATAACAGAACTGTACGGTGCGCCTGAGCCTGTTCCGGCCGAGCGAATCATCGCGGCCGCAGACGGTATGACCGTTGACATTGGAAACAACGTTAGACTCAGAGTTGTGGAAACCCTCGGACACGCTTCTCACCACCAGAGCTATTACGAAACATTCAGCGGCGGAATCTTCCCAGGAGACGCTGCCGGCATTTACTTGAAAGACATCGACGTTGTCGTTCCCACCATACCTCCGCCTTTCCGCTTGGACGCCTCACTGGCTTCCTTGGAGAAGCTGATAGGTCTTAATCCAAAGGCTCTGTATTATAGTCATTTTGGCAAGGCAGCTAGCGCGGTTGAGAAGCTTCGAGCGTACGCGAACCAACTGAAGCTTTGGGTGTCCATTGCAGAACAAGGACTGCGTGACAAGCAAGGTTTTGAAGCCGTTCGCGACAAGATTCTTGAGAGCGACGAATCTGTCCGCAAAGCCGTGAAATATGTCAAAGCTCATCCAGTTCTACGCGGAGTGGTGTTTGACCACAGTGTGCAGGGCGCGTTGAAGTTTGCGGAAAAATACGGCAATGTTTCCGCAAAGTAGCCCTCATCAGTCTATTCTGTAAAATCGTTTATATTTCCGCTTTGTCACTTTTCTGTAGCAGTAGGTGAAAGAAATGGAAGAGGGAGAAGGACGGGCCCCTTCGGAAAGGGTTCCGCTTGAGAAAATAGACGATTACTCGTGGCGCATTCCCAAGTACAAGTCGGGCATGCGGGTTCCTGGCATAGTATATGCCAACAGAGACTTGCTGGAGAAGATGCAGACAGACAGAACTCTTCAGCAATGCGTAAACGTGGCCCATCTGCCGGGGATCTATAAGCACGCTATAACTTTGCCTGACGGTCACGAGGGTTATGGTTTTCCAATCGGCGGCGTTGCGGCAACGGACTACGAAGAAGGAGTGATCAGCCCCGGCGGAGTAGGTTATGACATTAACTGCGGTGTTCGCCTCGTCACGACAAACCTCTCAGAACAAGACGTGAGGCCGAAGCTTGCTCAACTCACAAACACGATCTTTGACAACGTTCCATGTGGACTCGGAAGCCGAAGAAAAGACTTCAAAGTGTCGCTGGACGATTTGGACAGACTTGCAACAGAAGGCGTCTACTGGGCCATCGACCATGGACTGGGCTGGCCTGAAGACGCCGAACACTGCGAGGAAAGCGGCTGCATGAAAAACGCTGACCCTGACAAGGTGTCATCAAACGCGAAGAACAGAGGCCTGACGCAAATCGGCACCCTTGGTTCTGGAAACCATTTCTTGGAAATCCAAAGGGTTGACAAGGTCGTCGACGCTAAAACGGCTAAGACCTTTGGGATCGAACGTGAAGGGCAGGTCACGCTGATGATTCATTGCGGTTCAAGGGGCCTTGGTCATCAGGTATGCTCGGATTACCTTCGAGTGATGGAAAGAGCGGTTCAGAAATACAAGCTGTTGTTGCCCGACAGAGAGCTTGCGTGCGCGCCTGGAAAGAGTCAGGAAGCACAGGACTACTATCAGGCCATGGCGTGCGCGGTCAACTACGCCTTCGTGAACAGGCAGACAATACTGCACTGGGTTCGCGAGAGTTTTCGGCAAGTTTTCAATGAGGACCCAGAGAAGTTCGGGTTGAAACTCGTCTACGACGTTGCGCACAACATTGCGAAGATAGAGACTCATAACATCGATGGAGTTCAGAAGAAGGTTTGGGTTCACAGAAAAGGTGCAACCCGAGCGTTTCCACCTGGCCATTCAGAGGTCCCAGCAGCCTATCGTTCCGCAGGGCAGCCTGTGCTCATTCCTGGAAGCATGGGAACCAGCTCTTGGCTTCTTGTTGGTGCAGAGAAGGCTATGCAGGTAACGTTCGGTTCGACCGCTCATGGTGCTGGTCGCAGGATGAGTCGAAGTGCCGCAAAACGCAATTTCTGGGGTGGCGACGTCAAAAAGGCTTTGGAAGAACGTGGCATCCAAGTCCGCTCTGCGAGCACTGTGGTCTTGGCTGAGGAGGCTGATCCGGCCTACAAGAATGTTGACATGGTAGTCGACGTTAGCGACAAGGTTGGCATAGCCACGAAGGTTGCGAGATTTGTCCCGTTAGCAGTGATGAAAGGCTAGACTATTGAGCTGGACTCTCCACTTTGTTTTCAGCCAGTTCTGCCCACTCTGTCCTTGTTACGCTTTTTCTTTCTATTTTCAGTTTTTGTTCCTCCATTGAATGTGCCTTGTGCAATTCTCGCATGTACCATGACCTTTCTCTGGCATAGTGTATCCCCAAGGCTATTCCAATTATGAGGAGAGTGAAGCCGACAGAAGTCATGGACAAACTGAGAAGACTGTACGGATGCGGCGTCAGGTGATAGGGTATCATCAGGAACCACTCTGGGTTCGCAACCGTTATCACCGTCATGAGAAGCCCTCCGACGAAGAACAAGGACCCGATTATTACTATCAGGTAGCCGAGGGTCTCGTTGTGTCTTGATTCCTCGGCTTTCTCATGAAGGTACTCACTGAAGAGCAAGCTCTTTCACTACATGCATTGGTGCAACTTGTCCTTAATTCCGTTATGAATTTCAAGTACACTTTCAAGGAAGAGGAGATTTATATCAACAGCTTCTCCTTAGTCACATAAGGTCACCTAGTAGATGTGGGAGGCTAAGATGCCGTTCAAGGACGAATGCGGAATCTGCAAGAGAGTGCTTCGAACAAGCTATCTCAGGCGGTGCCAGAGATGCGGACGGCTTTACTGCAGGGACTGCATGATCCCTGACGTCGTGACTGGTGACCCAACCAGATTGTTCTGTCTGAACTGTGCAAGAAGAGTTGTTTCGCGAACGACCGTTTCCAAGTATGCTGGTCTTACTGGTTACCTGCGGTTTAGAGGAGCCTTCACCGAAAGCGTCAAGCTCAGTTTTGCACGAATCGATGGCATAATTGGCGAGAACTTGCCGATGAGCGCGTACCGCAGCGAGAAATGGTGGGACAACTCGCAGAGCAGTCCGCACGCCCACGGTTGGCTGGACGCCGGCTGGGAAGTTCGGGAAGTCAATCTGAAAGAGGGTTACGTTCTCTTCAGAAAAGTGAAGCAGGTACAGACCAGAAGGAAACGTGCGTTCACTGAAATCAAGAAACCATTCACCCCAGTCCACGTTAAGATTCCCAGATCCAAGATACCTTCCAAGACGAAGGTTTCGAAGCTTTACGCTCGAATCAGGAATCTCGAACGGCAACGAACATCCCTGCCTGCCCTTCATGGAAGTTTCAGGCCGAGACCCCCGTATGAGAAAAAACTGTTTAAGCCAGAAGAAAAACCGCGCAGGGAATGAAAAGAAATCTTATCTAGCCCACCAATGCTAATGTACTGCACAAAACAGAGCGGTCGTCGTCTAGACTGGTTTAGGACGCAAGCCCTCCAAGCTTGCGATCCCGGGTTCAAATCCCGGCGACCGCACCAATTTTGCGTTTGAATCATAGGCGGGAGTTTGAAATATAGCTGCTTTTTGTAGGGCAGCCTGGTCTGGGCTTGTTTGTTGGTTTAGAGCTTGAAGAAGGTTGAGGAGCTGTTGGATTACTGGCGGTGGGACGGTCCCAGGACGGTCATCTATACATGGTTGGGGCGGTCCTAATAGTAGGCTGGTTAGGTAGTCGTTTAAGCCTATGTTGGCGTTTTGTGCTTTGTCTCGTATTGGGTTGGCGACTTCGGTTTTTAGGCATATGCCCGTCATTCCAGGTTTAGGCATGTTTTTTCTTTTCCTCCTTTACTTCTTACTTTGTTAAGCGGACTTTTAAGATGCAGTAAAGAATTGTTTGTAAGGGCAGATAGTGTTTGAGACCAAATTGCCGTGGTGGTTAGAAGTGTTGAAAACATAGGGGAGGGGGGGGTCTGCGAACGATAGGGAGCCTACTAAGGGTCACATTGTGGGCATCAGTGAAAACGTAGGGGGTTGCGCGCGCTATTTTTCTCAGAGTACATCACAGGCATAGCTGAATCTCCGCGGACTCCTCAACTATGTTTGGCTGGTTTTACAACATTTAACATAGAAAAGAATCCGGAAGTTTTGCATTTTGCCAACAGCCGGAAAATTTACTTAATAAAGAGGGCAAAAGTGCTGGAAAAGAACATACAGTCACTAAACGAGCTATCCAGTAGCTAACACTCCGAAAGTACCGGCAAAAAGGTTGTTCCAGCCCAAAATAGCGATAACTTGATGCAAGGACCTATCAAAAACCAATGACACGACTCTTGCTTAACATGTCTTTCTTAATCTTGTCTCCGTTCGTTAATTGTTTAGCATCTCTTATGGGAAAATAGTTTTCAGATTTTCGTTTTTCAATAAGGCGGTCAAGATAACCTCTTCTGAAGCATTTGCTAATTTTCCTTGGCGCCAAACTCTCTTCTTCGCCTCCCCAAATAGTGGCAAATCTGCTCAGACATGGGTTGATGTTTCCAATTTCACACCCAATCCAAAAGCGTCCATGCATTTGAGCAACGTGATAAGTGCTTCCGCCCCCACCAAAGATATCAAGAACAACATCGTCCTCGTTTGAGGCCATTAGTATTATTCTTTCAGGAATGTGAATCGGCAGCTCATTAACTTTGGATTTTCTCAACTTATCCTGTCGTGCTGGCCGTGTGTCTTCCCACAAATCAGATATTTGTATCCACGGTATCCCCTCTTCATCTTCGAATCTTTCAAATTTACTCCTATATCCGCCATAATCTCTGATTTCCTTTCCGCAATGTCTGCATATAGGCGTCCTATATCGAACAACGTTGAAAATCGGCTTGGCTCCTTTCTTTACGTAGTACATAATGCAATAGTTAGAAGGATGAAGGCGCCCTCTCACTGGGAAGCCACTTTTCATTTTCAGAGAAATCAGGCTTCTGTATTCTAATTCAGGAATAGTATGCAGATATGAACCTATTTCAATAACCCATCTGGGCCAACCATAAATTGTAAGGCTCCCACCACGGCGCAAGACTCTAACCAGTTCTTTCATCCAAGCGTAGCACCAATTTCTGTATAGGTCAGGAGTCATTTTGTCTTCATATGCTATAGTATCATAGTCTTTTCCTAAATTAAAGGGCGGGTCCGTGAAAACCAAATCGATACTGTTATCTTTGATCCTTGATAGTACATCTAAACAGTCTGCATGAAATAGGATACCCCTTTTACTAAAATATGCGATTGAGGGTTTAGAAGAGAGAGCTTCCTTTTTCGTAAGCGACTTCAATGTTTGCCCACTAACTGTTATGTTGTCTGATAACGTTACATCTGTCTCTGGACCATGTCTTAATCTTTCCGTTATTATCATCTACTGCAACCTTCTTGTCTCAGGCATCTTAAGAAATGTGCCAATTGCTTAATACCAATTAAAAATAATTGCATAATCTAAGGATAAAAAATCTTGCTCAAGACTAGGTGAGATGGTGCTCTGGTTCACTGTAGCCAACGTAAATTAATCTTGACGCTAACCAAATATTGCTTGTATTTGCTCTAAATCAGCCTTCTGACTCTTCATTGGGAGGCATATCGCTTTGATCAGTCACAAAATGCTTATGGATTTCTTGACCGTACTCATATTTCCATTCTGCGATATACATGCGTATATCAAGTTCTGGATTGTTAGGATGCCTCTTTTCGATAGTATTTTTACTCCAAGCATCAGTCACTATTTGATTTAAGCATTCATCCAGAACAAGGTCTGCCAGTCTTACTTGACAATGTCTCTTTGCAGTCGAACCCTGCACACTTTCTACAGGGTTGTCTCCAAAATACTCCTTGTTTAAGGGGTCAAGTGTATTGACAAGGATTGTTCCATCTGATCGCAGCCAAGTCTGAACCTTCAAGTTTGGTATCGGTTCGAATGTTGGGGGCTTAAATCTTCCGCCTTCTTTTGGGGTTTCATGTTCCTCGGTCTTTTTGACGATCACTACGAACGCTTTATCCGAATAACTACCTGAAGATGCTATGACTTGTGCGTGTTGGCCCACATTTCCCCGCGCACTTATAATAATCTCCAAGCAACCTACTTCTTCATTGATCTTCATTTCCTCTCTAAAATCAATGGATGTCGGCTCCAATTCGAATGCTTGCGAATTACAAGCTAATTCGATAGTAGAACCAGTCGAAATTTTCTCGGCGTCGATATAAAGATATAGCTTTCTTTTGGCTCCTTCGTGTAAGCGTACATGGGAGGGCTTAAAGCCCATGCCGTTCGAAGGATAAAACACTTCTTTGTCAATCACAGATATTTTCACATTTGCGCGCCGTTCTGCACCATTAATGTCTGTAGCTTTGACGATTACGTATCCATCGATTCCCGCTTTATTCCCATTAATGCGGAGAACCTTAACCAATAAGGCAGACTCAGGCGACTGTCGTACAATTGAGAAACTTTCTGGACCTACTAATATGCCTTCATGATCGCTTGCAACTATTGCGTGGGCATCCGTAAGAAACTTGTCACAGTTAATCATAAGGGCAACAGGTGTGAGAACATTTTCCGTGACTGCAAGTTCTGATCTAATAAAGCTAAGGTATTCAGGTAACTTCGGATTTTTACCTGCAAACCCATCGGTGAAATCTGCTTTGCCTACAAGCTTTTGATAAAGTGCGTTGAGTGAATCAATTGCTTGACTATACCTTGCCAAAGTTTCTGAAGAAAAGCCGCCTGATTGTAATCTGCGCCTTTTTTCCTCGTCCTCAATAATCGGCTTGAGGATTACCTCAATAATTTCTGCAAGTTTTTTGTAGAAACCGTGTTTTCTTACAAGACCCTCTCTGTCTTCTGTTAAAATCTCTTCAGGAGGGTCGCTGTTAAGCTTCGAACGGATATATCCGCCGGCTCCTTTGATTCTGACTGTTCCAAATAATCTGGAAGCCGAAGGGTCATTGTCATAGCGGAAAAGAGTCAAATCCATAACATTGTCGTCTTCATCGACTAGAAGGAGACCTCCTTCTCTGTCTTCATAACCTGCTGTTCCTTGGGACAGGTCATTTTCCGCTCGCCAAATCTCAATTTCTGTTGGAAAATTCCTGCTGTCAAAACCCATCTCCATAGATCTTTTTTCGACCAGCTCTCCTGGTGGAAAGCTGTATTTGATCTGGTCCGTCGTTTCTTCGCCGTTAGAATCTATGTACTGCAAAGAGACGATTCTGTTTGGATTGCTGTTTATCATCCTCAACATGTAGAACTTTCTTAGTTTTCCGCAGATTGTTTCCCTTCTTGGAAAGCTTAAATCTTCTCTGAGTCGGAACTCGACGCAAGTACCATTCTCTTGTATTCCCCAATTCAATCTAAGGTCTCTGCTGACTCTTGGTGGATGGTCTTCAATGTCGATGATGGGCCTTTTTTCTTTGGACGTCCGCGTGCTCCCATAGTAAAATTCCGCAACACTACTCTCATTGTTCTTTATCGACTTTGCCACGCCATATTTTTGTGTAAATAACACGTCTCTAAGGCCTTTTCCAAAAAGACTCCGAGTCCGCCAACCAGCTTTTCTGTCGCCCGATTCTTCTCCATAAGGCACGAATTTCTGCCTCATTTCTTCTTTTGATATTCCCTGAGCCTCATCTATAACGAGAAATTTCTTCTTGCGTCGATTTGCAACTATTCTTATGTCGCCATAGTTCTTGTTTGCTGATGCCTCTTCAAGACTCATTCTCTTGTAACTATCGTCGGCGTTGGTAACTGGTTCAGTTATTATCTTGGCTATGCTTCTGCCAACTCCCTTCTCAAATTGAAGCTTCAGATATCGGACAGCCACTTGTACTTCATATTTTGTCACACACTTTCCTCCTGTTAAGCGAAAACATTGGCAAATGCTTTCCTTACCCATATTAGAAATTCAACAATGTCCTTTCGATCAGCAAGTTTGGCGCATTCAAGCAATTTTTCAAATCGATCTCTCAGGGCTTCTTTCGGAGCATATGGATATGACTTAAGCAACTCCCATAATACAAACTCGCTGAAGTTTTCTCTTTTTCCTTGAACATATTCTTTAAAGAGAGAGGTCCCCTCAATTTCCTTGATCTCTTGATTGGGGTCTCTTGTTCTTAGTTTGACGATTCTAAGTCGGGAGGTCTTGGCAAACTTTGACGGGTTTCTGAGAGCCTGATCAACTTGCTTAAATATTAATTCACCATTTTCGTTCAAAGAAAATCCCATGTGAGTATTACCAGTTGCCCAGTTTCTCCATTTCGGACCAAGTTGAAGAAGAGTTCGGTGCACTCTCTCAGAATCGGGATACTGCTCGAAACCCACCAAAGAGAATTTTTCGGGAAAGAAAAGGAACAAAGCCACCGACACAGCTTCTTGTGTAACGGGGATTCTCTCTATCTGCAGAATCTTGATTGCGTAAACAGCCAATCTGTTATTGTCAATCGATTTATAAGCTTCTGGAGGAAATGATTTGCATAGTCGCCTAAACGTTTCAAGTCGTGCATTACTCATCTTTATTCCTCACTCTTTCTTGGTATCATGTTTTTTGGCTGTTCAAGTATTCCAAAGTGTTTTCGAGGAAATAATGTATGGACGCTTCTGAGGGTCTATTCCCGTTGGCTCTCAATATTTTGGTGACAACAGCCTTTTGGTCTTTCGCTGACATTGGTTGGCTTAAGGCTTCGACGAATGGCCTATATATAGTGCATGCTTGCCCTTTCCGGTTAACTATCCTTGCAATAGCATCCCATCCGCGAGTTTTCATTCTGTTTCGTCGGCGCCTTGCCCTTCGTTTTCGCCTTTTACTTACCATAGTAGTAGAAGGTAAAAGTGAGGCCGAGGATATCATCGAATCCTCCTTGTCGGCGAAATATAGTAACAGATGATCTGCCTCAAGACAAACATCTATCATCTTGCTTGGAAGAGTGTGTTTGCTCCTGACCATTCGCTCAATTTCATTAATAGGGATACGCACATACGTTACGATTTCTTCGTTCATATTTATAGCCACGTTATAAGCTTATACAATTATAAATTTATAACATATACTATATAATTCTTTCTTTTAAAGATGTGTAAGCAAGTGATGTCTATGGAATACCCTAAAAAAGGCGCATTCTAAGACGCAAACTGGCTTCTTACATTTTCCGAAAATGAGCGTTAGTAACGAGGCAATGAGATTCCGCGAGCCGTCGAGGTCGGTTCTGGCTTATTTTTTTTCTACGAGCAGATTCGTTTCGAAGAATTTGTGGCTTCTTCTCTCAATGGAGAGAGAAGCAACTTTCAGATATGCTTGTAGAGCTTGTTAGCAGCCAACATTTTATTCAGTTCACACAATTATGTAGAAACATCCTTACCAGAAGCCTACGACTGTGGCATACTCTCTTACCATGCTTATGCGCTCAGGTCCAGGGCTTTCGCTTGTCCTTTTTAAGGATACTATAAGAACCTGAGGGATATCTACTTACTTTCCAGTTTGTCAAAAAACGTTCTCAAGACAGCGTATGCTTCTCCTTGGATTCGTTCTCGCAACCGCTCATCTTCTGGCGCAAGAAAATAAGCAACTTGAAAAGGGCCTTCGGATCTTGCATTTCTGAACTTATCTCTTATCTCCTCCAAAGCCTCAGCAACAACCGATTCGTTAACAAAACTGCGCACTTCCTCAGCTGCCTTCTTTGGTCCTCCTCCATAATGCCTCAAAACAAAGTAGATATCATAAGCATCTTTCTCCTTATAACGACCCTTTAAAGCAAAACCCTTCGTAGCCAAACTACCCACAACATCAGAAACCTTAGCCAACACCTTCGTCTCAGCTCCACTGGGCAAGACGCCCTCAATTTCATGTTCAAAATTATGAGCGAAAACAACACCTGATCCACGGATAACAACAGCCTGCAAATCCTTTTGCACTGCCAAGAATTTCTCAGGTGAAAGTCTCTTCAAAACGTCAGGCTCACTGATGAAATCAACCTCAATCTTGTATTCAACATCATCCAAAGGCGACTTGACACTGCGATGAAACCTGTAAGGAAGCACCTCTCCGTCATCAGTAGCGTAGGGCTTATACCCTCTCTTCTCAATCGAAGACACAATCGTTTCATAAACCTTCAAATCGATCAAACGAGGATTCAAAACAAAATCAATATCAATGGAACCGCAATGCTGACCACCTTCGCCAAACCTCTCTAAAATAAAATACGGCGCCCACCCACCTGTCAAAACTAAATAATTCCCGTAACTTCCCAAAATTCTCAAAACTTCAATTAAAACACTTTTAGAAGATTCAGTTATGCTTTTGGAATATATCCCAATGTTCCAAACAGCCATCCAAACCACCTAAAACCTAATGACTTCTTTCCTCAAATGCTCAGCCGCTTCTCTCCCACGAGCAGGATAATTATACAAATCAATATACAGCTGCACGCTCGAAACAACGTTTATTCCTCTAACCCGCTGAACCTTGTAGAAAACACCTTCATCATACGGTTCAACAAGAAAAACATTTCCACCCAACTCGGTCAACTGAAGACCCAGAAGCTCTTGCCAAGCACTCAGCTTTTCTGGATCAACATACAAGTGAATGTTGACAGGTCTAACATAAGGAGTCACCAATGAAACACCAGCCTGAAGCGTCAACGCATACCTCAGATGAGGCTCATCCACAGCAGACAATCTTTTGGTGAAACCATCCAAATCTGCCTCCAGAGAATAATACGCATTCACTTTATTCAGTAAAGCAAAATCGTAATAGCCAGCCCACCTCGTCAACAACTCACCAGGATTCGCAACCACAACTCTATTCGTTTCCGTCTGCCTACACAAACCCATCCTAAGCAAAGTCTTAACAACCCTATACGTGTGACCATAGCCAGTCTTCGCTTCCTTAGAAAGACCAAGAATACTCCACTCCTGCTTTGGATTAACCAAAAGAACACGCATAATTCTCGAGGCCATCGGTGAGAAAACATTCTGAACGCTCATCAAGCACACCCTTTAAGAGTACTATCCCTCAACTATATATACTATCCCTAAAAAGGATAATCCAAGGGGCTTAGCTAAGCGTACACAAGAAGAAGCTCATATCGCGTGCTAAAGACTTGCGCATCTAACCAAAGTTTGCGGCTTCTTAATGTAAACAAAAGTCTATTTGTTTTGAAGAAAAAAGGAAATCTGCGCACTTAATTCTTCTGAACCACGAAATCTATCGTGCTACCGCACTTTGTACTATTGAGCACCTCATCTAATGGGTCCCATTCAGACTTGGGTCGGGGTTCATGGTACCTTCCAGCGCCTGCATATTGTTCTACCAAAGCGAGTATTGCTCTTAGACCGCTCCAAGCGTTACGCCAAGTTGTGATTTTTACGGTTGTGTGAGAATGATGTAACACTGTTGTGGTCTTTTCGTCATTCGCTAACTTCCTGAATTCCATTTTGATCGCTTTTCTCCACCAACCCGTTTTCTCCCAATTTCTGTCATTGAACATCGTCAGATCATGACAACCTAATATCATAACTTTTCCAACATCCTTTAAATCAAGAAAGTGTGACTTCAAGCTAGAAATCCTAACTAATCCATTTTGTTGGCTTGATGTTGGATACGATTTCCCAGTCCAATAGAAATCGTTACTTTTCAAATCAATCAAAAACACTAACTCAACATGGAGTTGACCGATATAATTCTGGGTTGTCGATATTTTCTCTTTAGAAGAATCTATACCCAACGTTATATAATCAGCAAGTTCCCTTAAATTCTTAGTCAATTGATCATCCAGAATAGATTTTAGGCATTTTTCGGCCTCCTTCACCAAGGCGTTCAGAGCATCATTATCTGGATTTTTATTATCGCCAATATCAACTCGAGACATCTGTTCTGGCCAGTCAAATTGAACAAATCCTCCGCAAGTTATGAGAAATTTAACTTTCCTGCCTTTGGGCCACTTCCGACAGACATCTTGAAGAAGTGCTTTGGCCTTGCTTGGACTTCCATCCCATTCACCAGCTATAATTATCCTTGACAGAAATGGATTCTGTTCTTCCCTCACTTCGATTTCCCAACTCTCAGAACCTTTTCTCAAAAATCTGCTGAACCTTTGAACGTCCGACGTTTTATTAGGGTTAAGACTACACCAAGCAAAATCCCCGGCAAACAACCTAATCGTGGGCTTTAAGCCTTTGATCTCTGGCAGAAAATCTCTTAAAGTATCATACCATGCACGTTGCTCATCCCTGTGAGGCGGGTCATTGTCTCTGGCATTAATTTTCTCACACAACGATATCCATTTTCCACGATTGAAACCTAATTCAAGCTCATTTGGATACGTCTCCAAGGCAATTCTTCTTGGTAGCGTAAAATGCTGTGATTCATCAAACTCCACGATAAACCCGGGACTTGGAATAAAGAAATCACCATTTGGAAGTGTCGTAGCTTTGACAAACTCTCTAAAGCCTCTATGGTTCTGGAGAGCCTCATAAATCTCCTTTAGCTTACCATAGCATGACGTGTTCAAGAAGTCTTCCAGACGCGTTCCAACTTCAGACTTGTAGTTTAGCTCGACTTTCCCATAGACTCTCTCCAAGAGTTTTCTGATAGTCTCCTTGCATTTTGGGCACCTCTCGTCATGATGTGCTGCCGAGAGAGTGGTTTCTCTACGTTCTTTAAGAGGTATGTGTATAATTTTCTTTGGCAATTTCGCTTCCACAATTTTGAAACCCAAAGCTCTTAGAAAATCATTTGATTCCGTGCCACCGCTAAACTCCGAAGGGTTCAGCTCCTCGCCATTTGAATATCTATTAGCCAACGAGATTACATATTTGGCCGGATAGCAATCGCCATTAAATGCGATGAGAAACTTTTTTGAACCCCTTCCTGCAGGAATTTGAGTTCTTTTGACTTCTTCTATTGCTTTTAGAATATGTTCTCGCTGTATGTTTTGGGGAATCATCACAATTCCCTTCTAATCTCATCTAACTCTTTGGCAATAAAAAAGTTATCGCAACAAAAGCTTACCTTCCGCAAAGTAGAAGAAAAAGGGGAGATTTTGGTTGCTGTTGAATCAGCCTTTCTCCTCAGTTGCTTGATGTATTCTGCGTATCCTGGATAGAACTGCACAGCTTTGCGCGCGCGCAGATGACGAGGTCGAGCTTGCCAAAAAAGAAGGCGAAAGGTATTGGCTCTACATAGTCTACAATGTCGGAACCGAAAACCCAAGGTAACGCACGTTAGTCAATCTCTTTCTGAACCTGTTAGCACTCTCAAACCTTCTAAGTGGGCTCACAGAAATTCAGACATCATTTCATCCATATTGTAGAAGAACGCGCCCTCCAGACTTCATGCTGGAAAATTTGCCCCAACCGTCGACAAGACTCCGCGAGTTCGCTAAAGGCCGATGAAAAGTACTTGCTAAGAAAAAAACTGGGGGGGTGGGTAGGGTGTGTTAGACGAGTGAAAACGCGAAACAGGGAATGTTAGACGCGACAGCCGCTCCATTCTACTGCCAAGGCCATGCAATCGCCTAAAGAGAACCATTTCTAGTCGGTCGTATTCCTTGGGCACCGTTTAATTCCTTTAGACTCAAGTCATAGAAAAAAGGGGAACTTGCGACATGCCATAAGTCAGCCCTAAGTGGCTAGGACACTGCGTATCAACGACGAAGACTCAAACTCCTCTATTAACTCCAATCCTTCATCCGTGGTCCGATACGAACCATCACATTCCTTCACAAGACCATGGGCTTTCAGAAACTCAACATACCTGATGGATTGTTCATAACTCAAAGAAACCGAACTGAGCAAACGCGTTTTCCTAATGCCATTCTTTGCAGCCTTCAGAATTGCTATGGAAATAACCAAAGAGCTTCTTCTTCTAGATGGGAAAGCTAGGTCCATACCCCTCCTCCCCACTATTATATAGAAGTAGTTTCTAGAAGATAAATCTGCCTCGAACGTTTCCGAAACGTGCTGACAGTGTCGGTACCAATCAGGGCCCTATTTCTTGATTTCGTTCTCTATTATTTCAGCGACAAGTTCGCCTATTGCTGGAGCGGCCGTCAGGCCTGGGGACTCTATTCCGACTAGGTTAATGAATCCAAAAAGGCCCCGGTCGGCCTCGTGCCTTATGACAAAATCCTTAAAACCGTCCTGCGGACCCTCAAGCTTTGGTCTTATCCCAGAAGAATCCTCATGAATCTGATACTCGCGGATCTTCGGCACAAACCTTGTCACGTCTTCTCGAAACTCTTTCTCGTTAGACTCGACGGTGTAATCAATCTTGTCAACGTAGTAAGCGTTCGGTCCCAGCCTAATCGACCCACCTAGGTCAGGCGTCAAGTGGATGCCTAGGCCGGGCCCCTTCGGAACTGGATAAACAAGCATTTTGACAAGAGGTTTTCCAGCCACCCTGAAATAGTCTCCCTTACACGGGTAAATCCTGTATCCAATCTTGTCCACGTCTAGCCCTGCCATGGCTGCGACTCTGTCGGAACAGAGCCCAGCGCAGTTCACGACAGTCTTGGCGGTAACGTGAAACTTGTCACCCATGCTCACCCCTCCCACTTCATAACCATCATCGACCTTCTTCAAGCTTTGAAGCTCAGTCTCCGTTGCCAAGACCGCGTTGTTTTTGCGCATGCGCGTATAGAAATGATTCATCAGCTCATCTGGCTCGAGTATGCCAGTTGACGGTGAGAGAAGAGCCTTTTCAACCTCAACGTTCGGTTCCAACTTCCTAACATCTTCTCCGTCCAGGAACTTTAATTCTTGCACACCATTGTCTGTGCCCATTCTCATCAGCTTGTCAAGCTCGTTAACCTCTTCTTCCCCAATGGCCACGGTCAACTTGCCTAACCTCTTGCAGGGAATCTGGTATTTCTCGCAAAGCTCGTACAGCATCGTGTTTCCTTTCACGCACAACTTCGCTTTCAAAGAATTGTTTGGGTAATGGATGCCCGAATGGATGACAGCGCTATTGTGGCTGCTTGTCTCTTGGCCGTACCGCGCGTTCTTTTCAAAAACATACACACCGTCACTATTCTCAGAAACGCTGGCGGCAACAGCCAGACCTACGACGCCTGCTCCTATAATCACAATGTTGGCAGATTCCATGGATACCACGGAAATACATCCGCTAATAAGTTTTTGGGCATGCACAGAAGAAAAAACGAGCTTCATGCTCGCGCTAGCAGGGCGGGTCGGTCTAGCGCGACAGCCGCGGTCTGTCAACTACCATTTTGTTCCACAGAGCTTTGTTGTGTACACACCCTATGTCTGGTGCATCCACATCTCCGCCGAAGTAACTGTATGCTCTTGCTCGACATCCTCCGCAGATGTACTTGTCTTGGCACTTGCCGCATCCCACAGCTTCGCCATTAACAACGTAGGTCTCCAGCTTTTCTCTTGTGCGAAGTTTCCAAAAAAGCGGATTGTGATCCCATATCTCTTCGAAACTGTCTTTGAGCACGTTGCCCACGACGTTGTGTTCGGTCGTTGGGAAAAACACGCATGGTTTTATGTCGCCGTTCGGTTCAAGGCAACAGTACAATCGTGCCGCCCCACACCCGCCCAGAAAATTGGCGGTGTTTTCAACGCCTCTTTTCGCTGCGTAATGGGCTTCAACCATGAATTTCTGACCCATCTGATGTGAAAGCTCTTTCGTCACACTGGCATATTGTGGACACGTACTGAAAAACCTATCAACCTTGACGTTTGACTTTCCAGACCTGAGCTCTTCTTCTTTCGCTTGCAAATACAAACCCATTATTTCCTTTCCCAGCAACTGCAACACATGAAGTCTCTCGTCCGGCGTCAAATCCAGTTCCACATGGTCTTTTGCTCTACCAGTCGGAATATAGTTGAAGTGCATGAGCCTCAAGCCCAATTCTTTGGCCAACCCTATGATCTTTTCTGTCTCCGCAAAATTATCCCTGTGCAGAACCGTTGCAATACACGTATCCATGCCCTCTTCGGCACAGTTCTTCACGCCTAACATTGTCCTCTCGAAGGCTCCTGGTATGCCCCGGAAAGTGTCATGTAGCTGCGGCGTTGCTCCGTCAACGCTTATTTCAACGTAGTCTACGCCCGCGTCTTTGATCCTTTTCGCGTTGTCTTTCGTTATGAGGGTTCCGTTCGACGCTATGCTTATGTAAGGTATACGTTTCCTGGCGTAGGCTGCGACGTCAAAGAAGTCTTTTCTCACTAGAGGTTCGCCTCCGCTGAAGGACAACGCGGGCAAGCCTATGCCGGCTATGTTGGAAAACTTGTCTACGACTTGTTCAGCTTCGTCCGTTGAAAGTTCTGTACGGTTTTTTCCTCCCGCGTTCTCGTAACAGTGTTTGCATCGCAGATTGCATTGGTATGTGAAGTTCCAAACGATTTCGAACGGTCCTGCCGGTGTGAAAGGTATGTGTATACCGTACTTTTCAACGGCCTTCATCATCAAACCGAAGCCTTTGAACCATGCTCCACCATACTGGTCTTGTAGAAACTGTTTTCTCATGAATCCCTTGTTCACTCGGAGGAGGCGACTTCCAACTTCATAAAATGGCCTAGCGATGTTGCGGCTTATCTGTTGACATCGTGGGCACAGTTCTACCTGTTCTCCTAAGAAATCCTTAAGGGAGTTTAGAAGCAGGCTTCCGTGCTCGGGGCATTCTTCGTCGAAACTGTTCACTAGGCGCTTGAGGATCGGGTTGACTGCGACTGAAAGCACGGCGTTCTCAACAGTGTCCACTTGCATGGTGGAACGCGCCTGTAAAACTTATGATCTTGGCCTGTTATTATGTTTTCGCGCTTATCTCTCAATTGGTTGCAATTCTGGTGTGCACACGACCTATTACCTAGCAAGACAGCCTTACTCTTTGTTCTTACAACTGGAAGAGTTTTCTGTCGAAGTTCGTCAAGAATTCGGTCTTTCGTGGTCCCACCAGTACCATATCTTCTACTCGAAGGTAGTATTCGCCTTTGTGCCAGACCTTTGGCTCCAAAGCCATTACCATGTTCGATTGCAGTCTTTCGTCATACTCAGGACTCAGCCATGGGGGCTCATGCACTTCAACACCAATGTTGTGTCCGACTGATTTCGTTTGTAAACGAGCGCGCAAATAATCGCCGTAGCCCAATCTGTCCAGCGTCTTTTCTATTGCTGGGAAGATCTCGCAGACACGCATGCTTCCTTCCTTCATTTTCTCCACCGTTTCGACAACTGACTGTTGCAAAGCTTCGTATCCCTTCTTCACCTCTCTGCCAGCAGGTCCAAAGTAGAAGCTTCTTCCAAAGTCGGAGCAGTACCCCTCAAGCACAAACCCTACGTCAAAAGCTATCGAAGTGCCCGGCACCAAACCTTTCTCTTTCGGGTAGGTAAATGGGTTTGGCGAGATCTCAGACCCAGACTTGACGAAGCCAACCGTAGCCGGGAAGGAAACGTCCGATGCCCCCAAACGTCTGCCTTCAAACTCAACCTCGATCTGCATCTGTCGCTGAGTCACACCATTCTTAATCTTTTGCGTGACTGCCTCGACCGTTTTGTCGGTCAGCTCCGCGACCTTCCTCAGCTTACAAACTTCCCCAGAATCCTTTATCATTCTAACATGGTCCATGAGATGTTCAGCCTCGTAGAAAACCCTGCTTTTCACCGCTTTAGCGATTTCTATGACGGTTGACCCCCAGACATGATCTCCAATTCCAACCTTCTTCACGTTCAATCCCAAGTCCGATATGACTTTTCGAACCACTTTCTCAAAATTGTCTTTCTCTTCTAGCGTCCTGATTTCTTTTACCCAGGTCTGAGCAGCTTGTTTTGACCATTCCTCGCCGAGCGTGAGAATCGGTTGCCCCTTTCTGGGTACAAAGATGTTGTTTGCTTGGCTTGCAAGGTCTGTTCCATGACGCCAGTCGAACAAAAGTCCTGTCAAATATTGGAAATTCTGGCATGACCCGTACACAACCAGGTCTAAGTCAAGCTCTTCCATCCTTTCTTGAAGGCTGACTAGTCTTCGCTTGAAATCGAAGCTCACACTGCCACGCGCCTTGGATATTCCGTCAAATGATAGCATGTACTTAAAACTATTTGGTGCTGTGCTATTTCAACGAGGCCATTGCCACTACTGTGAACGGTGCGATCATGCTTAGTGCGAAACCACTTGAAAAGGCCGTTACCAACACATCAGATCCGCAATAGCGCACGATCACAGGTAATGTTGTGTCCATAGTTGTTGCTCCGCCAGAGGCGATCGGCGCATACTTGTCAACCTTTACCATCAATGGGACCGTGATTATCGTCAGCAGTTCTCTTAAGAAGTTGACTGCAAATCCCATAGCGGCCCATTCGGTTCCCAGAATCTGTTTCATTAAGGGGCCCGCTAAGGTGTACCAACCGTACCCGGCAGTTACAGCCATAGATGCATATATGTCGAGTCTGAGAATCAATCCGCCGAGTAGCCCACCCAGGATGCTTCCCAAAGCAACCACAACGGGAACAACAAGGATCTTGAGGCCCTTGCTCCTCAGCTTGGCTACAGCCTCCTTATCAATTCCAAACGACAGTCCCATCACGAACAGCAACACAAAGAGAGAAGCGTTGAACAAGTAATCGGTAACCCAGTTGCTCGCAACGAAGGTCGTTAGATTGTTGTTTACGTAGCCCGCACCTACTCCGATTGTAAGGGCGGCGAGAATGAATTTTATCATATTCTCACCCGTCTCCTTATCAAGGCTACAAAAAGCACGCTGAACCCAATGGCAAGCAACGCCATTAGAAGCGCGCTGAGCCCGACGCTAGATATTGAACCCAGCAGTTCGTTGTTTGATCCTATGCTGAACCCAAGTGAGAAGATCAAGATCAAAATGATGCCTAGCGTGACTTTGGCGAGGTTAACTTTCTTTCTTTCGCGAAGCAAGTAACCGAAGAATAATCCGGCAATCATCGGGAGCACAAGCACTGCAAAGTTGACCATTGTTCATGCACCAAGACTTCTCAGGTACTCTCTTGGACCGAAGTGCCTCATGAAAACCTGATTAACATCCTCAGGCTTTTCAAGCACGGACACGCAGTCCATACTGGCCAACTTTCTCGTGTTTTCTGCGTCTTCCCTTCTCACCCTCAACGTGAAATCTCTTCCATTCGGAAGCCTTGTGACCACTGTTCCTTCCTTGTAATCGCTTGGCATAATGTACACAGGAACGGAGGCTTTCAAGGCCATGATTGCCGAGTTGCTGAGCATCGTGTCAGATATTCCTGCTGCAATTTTCGCCACGGTGTTGGATGTTGAGGGCGCAATCAACAAGAACTCGTACTTTCGCAGTTCCAAGTCGCCGGCAAGAAAGGGCGAGTTAGAATTGAACTCAACCCAAACCTTTTCAAAGTTCTGCTTCAGCCGATCGTACAGTTTGTACCATCTAACGACTTGTTCCCCGGCCTTTGAAAGATAAACTCTTATGTCAACCTCGTTTTTGTATCGCTCTTTTATCTCCTTCATGACGTTGAGTGTTTCTGCCAGTCTGTCCCCACTGCCTGTGATCCCCCAAGCCACCTTCCTCTTCTTTTCTGCTTTAGCCAGATCTCCGCTCGTGGTTCCACGCTCTAAGCTCGTTTTCTGACCTCAGACTCTCTCAGAAACTCCGCGAACTTCGTCACCGTCTTTCTCAGACTTCTGAAGCCCTCTTCATCCTGCTTTACGTCTCTCAACGTGTCCTTTGACCAGAAAGTCGCACCGAGGTTCGCTCCGAAGGCGCCTCCGCTGACGGGAATGACCCCGTTCAAAACATAGAACGTTATGATCTGCTGGATCGCCAACTCCTGTCCTCCAGCCCTGTCTCCTCCGACGGCGATGGCCATCCCGACCTTGCACCTGAAAGCGTTCTTGTCAGCTGCAAACAGAGCCCTGCATCTGTCCATGACCGCCTTTGTCTGTGCGCTTATTCCGCCGTTGTAAACGGGCGTCGCAATCACCAGTCCCTCAGCATCCCTGAGTGAAGGATAAAGCGTGTACATGTCATCCTTCAGCTTGCACTCTTTGCTTCTCATACAATAGTCGCAGTGCTGACAAAACCCGATGTTCTTGCCTCTAACCGTGAAGAATTCTGTCTGGAAACCCTTCTTTTCAAGCATGTTCAAGGCTTCCCTTAACACGTGCTCCGTTGCCTGTCTTCTCGGACTTCCACAGATGCCAACTATCATAGCAATTCGTCAAGAACTATGCTCGTCAAAATCAATAAAGTTTGCTGAAAGCGAGTGGGGACAGCGATACGAACGAAAAGTGGAGAAAGAGCGCTTGTCTTTTTTTTATGCTTCCTCGAAGAACTCCTCTGCTCTCGGCGGAGTCGGCGATAAACCTCTGCGCTCGCGGATCTGACTCACTATTTCAGGCTGCATCTGCTCGGGAACCTGGGCCCATCGGCTGAACTGTGTGGCCCAGAAGGCTCTGCCCTCCGTTGATGAACGCAGCTCTTCGGCCAAACCGAAGGATTCAGACACGGGCATCTCTGCTTTGACGATGATCATGTCTTCCTCGTTTACCATGTCCAGGATTTTGCCCCGGCGTTTCTGAACCGTCGCGATGACGCTGCTCACGAACTGGTTTGGAACCTTGCATTCGAAACTTATGAGCGGTTCGAGTAGCTTCGGGTCGCTCAGCAGAAAGGAGCACCAGATTGGCCGCCAAGTCATGGGCAGTATCTGTGCTGGTCCTCGGTGCACCGGGTCCTCGTGAACCGTGATGTCCTCCAGGTTGACCTTCAGCCCATACGCGGGTTCTTTTGCTAACACCGAGGTGAACGTTGCCTCGCGGAAGCCTGATTTGATGTGGTCCATCACTTCTTCTACGTATTGTCTTCCCCTTATCCTGTTGACGAGAATGTTGTTGCCCTCGATCGCCACGGCGCCCTTGGCGTCGTCTGTTTCCCAACCGAACCCCTTAAGGATCTTGACCCTTTCGTCTCGAGTCTGCATCTCAGATATCTTTCCAGCCTTTATCGCTTCGATCACCTCTTCTGGCAGCTTTTCTAGTGTGACCCACAGTTTGTTGTGTTTGTTGGGACTTTTCCCCATCACCGGCGGTCCCTTGTAGTCGTGGCTGATCGTCTCGCGGTAAATCACGATTGGTTTGCTGGTCTTCACCTTGAGGTTTGCTTCCTGCATTCGATAAGCCGTGATTTCCAGGTGCAGTTCGCCCATGCCGCTGAGGAGGTACTCTCCGCTCTCCTTGTTTATGATGAAGTGCAAGTTCGGGTCCTCGGTTGTCAGCCTGCGCATAACCTTGTCGAAGAGCGGTAGGTCCGTGATGTCGACAGGCTCCACGGCGACTGTGACCACTGGGTCTGAAACGTACTTCAACCCTTCGAACGCATGTGTTTCCACACCGTCTTCGGCGACGGTTTCGCCGACGTGCATGGACGGTAGCCCCGAAAGTGCCGCTATGTTTCCGGCTGGAACCCTGTCTATTATCACCCTGTCGGCGGCCATGCTCATGTAGACCTGTTGAATCGGGCCTTTCGCCCTGGCCGTGATGAGTTGAACGACCTTACCCTTCTCAACCGTGCCGCTGAAAACGCGTCCGATGGCAACGACTCCGCGGTTGGGGTCGACTTCGATCGTTGAGATGCACATCAAGAGGGGCCCGTTTGGGTCCACTTTGGCCATGGCCTTGCCCACTGGGCTGTTCGGGTCTCCTGGCCAGATTTGGCTCTGTCTGTACGGTTGTGCCTCTAATGGATTGGGCAGGTGTTCGATGAACATGTCTAGGATAGGCTCGGCAAGCGACGCCCTCTTGCTTAACGCGTCGACTTTCCTGTCAATCTCATCCTTTTCTCCGAGGTAGGCGTCAACGATGTCCTTGAAGGTTACGCCTTTGGCTTTCATGTGGGGCAGGTTTAATCCCCACTTGTGAAGGGCTGAGCCGAAGGCTACTGACCCGTCCTCAGCCTTGACTTGCCAGTCCTTTTTGTGTTCGGCCGGCGCGTACTTGTCGATGAGGCTGTTCACCCTGGCGATTATCTTGGCGAACTTCCGTTGTATCTCTTCCGACGTGAGCTTTATCTCCTTTATGAGCCTGTCGACCTTGTTTATGAAGAGAATCGGCTTAACCCTTTCACGAAGGGCTTGCATCAGAACCGTTTCGGTCTGGGTCATGGGCCCTTCAACAGCGTCCACGACGACCAGCGCTCCATCAACGGCTCGCAGACTTCTCGTCACCGCCCCGCTGAAGTCGATGTGTCCCGGCGTGTCGATCAGGTTGATCAGGTACTCTTTTCCCTCGAAGGTGTGAGCCAGGCTGATGTTTGAAGCAAAGACGGTCATCTGTCTCTTCTGCTCAAGCTCCCACGAGTCGAGGGCAAGCTGTTGACCTGCCCTCTGCTCGCTTATTATGCCTGCAGCTGCCAGAAGACTGTCTGAAAGGGTGGTTTTGCCATGATCTACATGGGCGATGATGCTTGTGTTCCTGATCATGTCTGGATAATTCATCAACTTCTGAATTTCTTCAACCTGCCTATACCTTACCATCGTCAAACCCTCTTTACCCTAAAAAAAGATTGCCTAACGCAGATGTAGCTCCTAAGGAGTTGAACAAACATACTGGATTTTCACGCCTAAAGATGAGCTACATGCATGTAAAAACGGCGGCCTATTAACTTTTTGCCGATGATTGCGGGAACATCAGTGAACGGACAGGAATCCTTTTTGTCTATTCCATCATTGAGATCAGCATATCAGACATACCCTTGTTCACGTAAAAACCTTTTCTCGAAAGCCTCTTAACACCTAAAAGCATGAGAAGACGGCTGAGAGATATCGGTTAGTAGTTAAAAAAGTGAACGTGAACGGTCTTTGTTCATTCACTTTAGTCTCGTTTTCTGTCTGTGAGTGGAGGCACGAAGTCGGCTTTAGAACGAATGAATAATCTGTTAGTAGAGTTAACTTCCGTTCTATAGTGCCAGCGCGCGCGATTAGTGAAGTTGATAGTTTTCTCTGCAATCTTGGTTTTTCTCAGGTATCACTATAGTGAAACAGACTCCGTTGCCTGGAGTGCCAGTTTCCTGAATTGTCCAGCCATAAACATCCATCATCCTCTTTATCACATAGAGCCCATAGCCTGAACCTTTGCCAGTAGTGTAGCCTTCTTTGAAAAGCTTGGGTTCAGCATCCTGAGAAATGCCTACACCGTCATCCTCATAGACTAGTTTCAGCTGATCTTCAGATTTTTCGTAGTGGATTCTGATTTGAGTCAGCTTCTCGCCGTACTTGAGCGAGTCATCAATCAAATTGTAGAAAAGCTGCCTCAAGAGCGAATCAGCCAAGAGCGTCAACCCGCCGCAGTCATTCACTATTTTAACGTCTTTCAAGTCTGGAAACAATGCTACAGCCTCGTCTAAAACCTTCTTCGCGTCCACGTAAGCCAATTGCTCAACGCCGAGTTTCTCGTAGGATGATGCAAAGTCAAAGATTCTCTCCGTCTCTCGGACTGCGGCCTCGATGCTTCTTAGGTTTTCTATTGCGTCGGGATCGTTAGTCAGCCTCTTTCTGAGTAGATACGCGTTTCCATTTACTGCCGTCAGCTTGTTTCGTACGTCATGCCTCGTGAGGCTGCCGACCACTCTCAGCTTCTCATTCATCACGTCCACCCTTTTCTCGGCGTTCTTCAAGTCAGAAATGTCATGGTACATTGCGACAATCCCTGCAACCTTGTCTCCAACTGTTATTGGAGCAGCCGATACAGATACTTGAACTAGTGATCTATCCTTCTTTCTTCTGACCGTGTTGTGGTAAACGTATCCTTTTCTGGCTTCTTTGTCTAAGGCTTCTCCTTCTTTTCTTCTGTCATCCGGAACCACCACGTCATTGATGTGTTTGCCTTGAACGTTGGCAAGAGAATACCCAAAAAGCTCCTCGAAGCGAGGATTAATGTCCCGTATTCTAAAGTCTGGGTCAAGATAGGCTGCAGCCTCAGGGTTACCCATGAACAAGCTCTCAAACTTCTGTTGGCTCTCAGAAACTAATTCCTCATTCTTCTTGCGTTCGGTTATGTCACGGGCAATGCCCAGCACCACAGCTTTGCCATCAATTTTAGTTGGCACTGTTCTGATTTCCGCCACAATCTGAGCGCCGTCTTTTCGGTTCAAGACAAACTCGTCCGGTCCAGTTGACCTGCCTAGAGCGTTCAGGGCTAAGAGTTTGGCTGCCGTCGGTACGTGTTTTTTGGGAAGGAGGCCCAGCTGTAGAAAGCTCTTTCCGATCAGCTTGTCCTTCTGATAGCCAGTCATTTCTTCCGCTGCTTTGTTCCCATCTATGAAATGACCCCTAAGATCGTTTACGTAGAAGGCATCTGGGGCATTTTCAAACAGGATTCTTAGCCGTTCCTCACTTTCCCTTAGCGCTTGTTCTGCCTTTTTGTGTTGAGTTAGGTCTCTGTGTATTACCTCTATGCCGATAACCTTGCCTTTCTTTTTATACGTGCTAACGCTGAGCTCAAGCGGAATGGATTCTCCTTTTTTGTTCACTCCCCTTATTTCGTAGATCAGGGGAAATTCGTCTTCTGAATATTCTGTTCGATATTTCTCCAAAACCATGGCGCGATCGTCGGGGTGAACAAAATCCAAGAACGCTTTGCCTTTCAGTTCTTCATCAGTGTATCCTGATGATTTCTTGAATGCTGCGTTGTAGTCTATGAGGCGACCTTCTCTTCCAACGAAAATGCCCACAGGGTCTTGTATGCTTTCGAACAAGCCTCTAAACCTTTCCTCAGACTCTCTTAGCAATTCCTCGCTTTTCTTGCGTTCAGTTACATCTCTTATGTTTATTTGCACTCCAGCAACATTGTTTTCCTTTACTATCGCACCCGCGTTGTATTCCACAAGAATCTTTCCTGCAGGGACGACTAGTTCGGTTTCATTCTTGGCAGGCTCTCCTTGGGCTACCTTTGAGAAATCCCGCATGACTGCTGACCAGTATTCTTTGGAAACGAAATCGAGAATGTTCTTTCCGACCAAATCTTCCTTCTTGTAGCCAAAACGCAACACGGAATTGTTTACTGCGGTAATGCTTCCTTTCAAGTCTAATGTAACTACTGCGTCCATAGCGTTTTCAAACAAGTCCCTGTATTTCTCCTCAGATTCTCTTAAAGCCTCTTCTGCTTTCTTGCGTTCGGTTATGTCTTCGCATGTGCCAAAGAGCCGATGGTTCGCGGGATCATTGATGTCTTCCACAGCTTTTGACGAAACCTTGATCCATCTGGTTGAACCATCTTTGTGGTTGATTCTTAGTTCGCAGACGCTGGATTGTCCCGGTTTCAAGCCTGTTACTTTTTTCTCGAATATTGGCAAATCCTGTTCTTGAACAACGAATTTCCAGCAGCCCCTTTCTCTAACCTCTTCATCTGAGTAACCAAGCACATTCTTAACCGATCCCGCAATCCAATCGATGACAAACTGCCCTTCACCCTTTTTGGCGCAGGAAAACACAAAATCCGCCGTAACACTTGAAATGGCTCGGTACCTTTCCTCGCTAGCGCGCAAGGCATCTTCAGCTTTCTTGCGATCTGTAATGTCCAAGACTATGCCAACCGTGCCTGCAAATCGGCCATCAGGATCAAGCAAGGGGGCACCAGAGACCAGAACATTCCGAACAGTCCCGTCGCTTCTGCGGAACTCGACTTCATAGCGGCTGGATTCTCCTTGCCGACGACGCTTCGTCTCGCATTCTATTTTTGCCCAGTTCTCATCGTCGACTATTCTGCGCAGTTTCATGTCCACAAGCTGATCTGGTTCATAACCAACGATGTCAGCAAACGCTTTGTTAGCATAAACAATGTTCTCTTCAGCATCCACATACGAAATTCCTTCAAGCGCATTCTGATATATTGTTTGAAGCTTCTGAACTGTTTCCTTCGTCTGAGCTTCCGCGAAGCGTTTCTCCACGGTAGACCGCAGACAATGTGCCAGTTCGCAATACACTGTTTCAGGATCGCCAGTCTTGTTAACATAGTGATCAGCGCCCAGACTCCACGCCCTGACAGCAACCTCCTCTCTTCCTTTTCCAGTGAACATGATAAATGCGATAGTGTTTCCGTTCTTTCTCAGCATTTCCAGAAATTCAAGCCCGTCTTTCCCAGGCATCTGAAAGTCAGATACGACTGCGTCGTACCGTCCCTTCTCAAGCTTAGCCAAAGCTTCTTCAACAGAGCCTGTAGTATCGACTTCAAACGGCCCTTGCATCTCCAAGCATTGCTTCGCAACCTTCAGCAAAGCAGGCTCATCGTCAACAAGCAAGACACAAATCTTCGACTTCTCTGTAGAATCGACAACTATCTCGGCATGTGACTGAACAATAGACTCAACCATGCAAATCACGCTTCATACTAGCTACTACACGCGCGTCAGTAACGTTGTCCTTGATGTCTTTCTCCTGATTAAACACTTATGAACACAAAATCAATACTCAAAAGCAACCCCTCCAAAACCACACCGCACTCCACAAAGATCAATATTCAACCATTAAAGACAGAAAAAAGAGGGGATTTGCGGGTGATGTCGCCACTAGCGCGCGCTAAGGATCATGTGTTTTGGAAAAAGAAAAGGGGGAGCCCTCACCTCTGGTCTTGTGGAGCTGACAAACACTAGCCTTTCTATGTAGCTTGTCTTCAGTCTGTCTTTTGCGTTTTGGGCTTCTCTTCTGTCGGTCTCTTCCTAGTCTTGCCTTTCTTCTCGGACAACTCTTTCACCTCCCTTTTTCTTTCCACGTGTTAAGCCGCGCGGCTGTCTGTCTTGTGAACCTCATGCGTTCCTTTAAGGCGTCTACACTCAGCGCAATAGCCCATCTTGTCTATAGACTCGTTGTGAGCATGTATCTGAGCGTGAACCGTTGCAGCGGACCGGTCAAGCTTCTTAGCTATCTTTCCCATGCTCAAGCGTTCAAAGTAGTTGTCAATGATGTCTAAGTGTTCCTGGTCCCCTACGGTTTTGTAGACTCCTCGGCTTTCTCCGTAGTCTATTTGATCGCCATACTCAACCTTCAAGCCTACACTTCGAAGGATGTTTTTTTCTCTCGTTTGTGCCAGGGGATTTCTGGAAAATAGCCTAGTCCCAGGGCTCCTGCTCGAGTTACCATGCAGAAGTATTTGGCTGGCATGTTTCTGACAATGTGAGGCGCGAAATATCCGTAGAGCCATTGAAGGTCCCCTGGAAAGCCTAGGCCCCCTTGACTCTTGAGAATCAAATAGTCCAGACACTTCTTATGTCGATGTCTACGCTCGTATATTTCAGCGTGCCTAACCCTAGGCTCAGACCGCAATGTCTGGCCTCTCGTATGAGGTAGGTGAACTCAGCCTTTGCAGCAAGCTGGTTAGGGCTTATCCTCAGCCTTGCGTACAAGAGGTTAGCACTTTCACGAATTATCGTGTAAAAGAGGTCCTTCCAAGATAGCCTTTTGTAGACGAGGTCAATGAGATGGTTTGTATGGAAAAATTCGTCGTGAAGGTTCGAGTACAAAGGTGAGCTGCTTACAACAATGTCGTAGTTTCTGAAATCGTCAAGAGTCACTTTGCTTATGTTCTTCGAGTTGAAGGACGATTGTACGTCGACGT
>Ga0315280_10000601_pt1 | contig 66812 bp, 43 predicted proteins | sample YL17G06_40_MG_FD_203697 | JGI IMG/M metagenome (GOLD analysis project Ga0315280, IMG submission 203697) | Sediment microbial communities from Yellowstone Lake, YNP, Wyoming, USA - YL17G06_40 | ecosystem: Environmental > Aquatic > Freshwater > Lake > Sediment | place: USA: Wyoming | collected... | reverse complement strand
AGACCGAGGATCGGGTCACCAAGATCCCGCTGCTCGGTGACCTGCCACTCCTGGGGACCCTCTTCCGCAGCCGTAGCCGCAGCGTCGTCAACTCCGACCTGGTGGTCTTCATCACCCCGCACATCCTCACCCCGGAGGGCAGGCTGGCAGGTGCGGAAGAGCAGCAGATACGGGAACGCTTCGGCGTCCCCGACACGGCCAAGTAGGGCAGAGGAAGGCCCCTGCCCTACCGACGCACGGAGCGCTTGCCGGCAACTGGCGAGCTCGGAAGCGGCGCGCGGCCCCGAACGCTATCTGGGCTGCGCCCTCTTCGCCTGCGCCACTAGCTGGCGGACCCGCTGGCCGCCCTTGCGCCCGATCCTTTCGTAGAACTGCGGACCGTGGCGCTTCTTGGTGGTCTCACCGCCCTTACGCCCGATTGACTCGTAGAAATCCGGTCCGTGACGCGATTTGGTCGCGCGCCCCCCCTTGCGGCCGGCTTCCCGGACCGTCATCACGCCTCTCTCAGCCATTCCCCTTCACCTCCCGCACGCAGTCCTTTGATAGCAGGAACAGAGCACCCCGTATCATACAGAGCTTCGGATAGCTAAGCTCTCGTAAGGCCCACGGAGAGCGCTCCCGACACTGCTTCCACCGGGATTATACCCGCTGCTCGCTCCTCAGGCAATCAACTGCAAGAGCTTTTTCGCGCGTCTATCGCACCCTCCACCAAGGCCTGTTGGAGCAGGGCGTTGCCCCGATCCAAGCGACCCTCTAACGAGTTTCGCCCAAAGAAGTGAGGGCGAGACTCGTCAGAGCACCAGCAAATGCCTGAAGAAAGACGTGCGCGCAATGAAGTAACACTGCGCGCACGTCAGTAGTCGGTCAGCCACTGTATATCCCCTCCCGGCTCACCACCGACCGGGAAAGCGAGGCCCCGGGCGGCAAGGCAGCCCCAGGCCAGACCACCACATTCCAGAGCGAGGCGCCCTCTGGCACCGTGATCTCCTGGCCGACCGCGGTCGCGCCGCCCAGCGCCGCCCGGGGGCCGACGCGGCAACGGTCGTCCAGCACGACAGGCGGGGTCAGCTTGGCCCCTGCATGGACCTCGCAGCCATGCCCCAACCAGACGCCTGGTTCCACCTCCTGCCCCTCGATCCTGGCCGTCACGCGCCTCTGCATCACATCGGCCTGGGCGCCAAGGTAGTCGCCTATGCTGCCGATGTCGCGCCAGTAGCCCGGGAGGCGAAAGGCGTAGAAGGGCGCCCCGGCGGCCACCATCGCGGGGAAAGCATGGAAGCCGAAGTCGTAGACCTGGTCCGGCGGGATGAACTCGAAGACGCCGGGCTCGAAGAGGTAGATCTGGGTGTTGGCGAGGTTACTCGGCGCCTCCCCCTTGGGCTTCTCCACGAAACGCTCGATCCGGCCCTCTGCGTCCGTCACCACGATGCCGTACTGGGAGGTCTCTTTGACCTCCGCCAGCCCGATGCTGGCCAGGGCTCCAACGCGGCGGTGGCGCGCCAGGAGGGCGGAGAGGTCCATGTCGGTCAGGTCATCGGCCCCGATCACCAGGAAGGTGCCATCGCCGAGGAAATCCCGGCACCGTCTCACGCCCCCGGCGATCCCCCAGAGCTTCTCCTCGTGAGAGTAGCTCAGGTTCACGCCCCAGCGCTTCCCGTCTCCGAACTCCTCCCTGATCTGCTCGCCGCGATAGTGCAGGTTGGCGATGACCTCGGTGAACCCGTGGCGCGCGATATGCTCCAGCACATAGCCCATCACCGGGCGGTTGGCGATGGGCAGGAGCGGCTTGGGCAGGTGATCGGTCAGGGGACGCATCCGGTCGCCCAGCCCCGCCGCCAGCACCATCGCCCTCAGCCCGGACATACTATCCCCCTTCGGATGGGCGAACGGCCCCCGCTGTGACCTCCGCGATCGCCTTCGCCAGCTGCTCCTCAATGATGGGTTTCGTCAGTACCAGGCAAGCGCCAGCCTCAACCGCCCGGTCAACCCGCTCATCCCCATAGGCCGTCACCAGGATCACGCGTGTGGGGGCGTCCCGCATGATGGCGCGGGTGGCCTCCGCTCCATCCTTGCCGGGCAGCCCGATGTCCATGAGCACTACGTCGGGCCGCAGACTGCGCGCCAGCTCGACCGCGCTGTCGGCGTCGCCCGCCGTTCCGACCACCTTGCAGCCGATCGCCTCGAGCTGCACCCTCAGCGTGAGCGAAATCACGAACTCGTCCTCTACCACCAGCACCCGGATGGGGCCCCCGCTGGGCGCCCCGCTGCCTGCCGACTTCATGTGACTGCCACCTTCATCTCGCTTCTGCTCTCTCGGTCGAGCCCAGGCGAGACAGCAACCGCAGCAGCTGGCTCCCCGTATCGGCCTGCTCGATCACCATGCGCGCGGAGGCGAGCAGAGGGACCGGAGTCAGGTTGAGAATCGCCTTCACTCCTGCCCGCGCCAGCGCTTGCACCATCTCGGGGCGCGCGGCCTCCTCCGTCGCCACCACCGCGACGGCTGCGCCCCGCGCCCGCGTCTCCCGCTCAGCCCTCGCCAGCGGCTGCACCGCCAGCGCGCCCGCTTCCGTCCCAACCTGCCGGGAGTCGGCATCGAAGACCGCCACCAGCCGGCAGTTCATGGCCAGCAATGCCTCCCGGGCCCGCCGGTCCTCCCGCAGCCTTCGCGCACCCAGCCACACGGCTGCCCGCTCTTGCTCAAGGTTCAGCACGCGGCGTATGACTCGTCGCAGCGCCTCCACCTCATAGCCGCGTCCCGGTGTCCCGTAGTTGCCCAGTGCGGCCAAGTCTCGCCGCACCAGGCCCGACCTCACCCCGACCGAACGAGCCAGGAGTTGGGAGGAGACTGTGGGCAGGCCACGCCGCACGTAGTCATCCACCACCTGGAGGTACAGCCGTACCCTGTCCGTAGCCACCCGGGAGAGGGCCACCCTCGTGCCAGGTCGCACCCCCAGGCCCCTGATGACGCCCAGTGTCCGGCGGAAGTTGTCGTACCGTGCTTCCTCTCCGAACCGCCCGCGCAGCGGACACTCGGCGGGCAGCCAGGGGCTCATCCGGCACGGCGACTGCGAGCACTCGTAGCAGCCCGCGATGCCGAGAGTTCGGACGCAGGCATACACCGCGCAGGCCGGACTCCCTTCGTGCTGCAGCCGCAGATTCCCCCGCGCACATCCCGGGCACGCCCCGCTCACGAAGAGCGCACACGCGCTGCAATCGTAGACTCCACAGCGCGAGCGACTCGCCCGTCCCCGGCGCGTTCTGGTGGTTACCGCCATCGGTCTGTCTGATTCGACACAAACGGGGCCATTCCTGGCACCCCGCCGCGGGTCTCGTGCGTCTTCGCTTTGCCCGGGCCCTGCGGCACGTGTCCGAAGCTCACGAACCCCAGGGCACTTGCGAGTGTACCCACCGATCGCGGCGTTGGGCACACTGCGGCGCCTGCGCCGGCGGCCTATGCAAGTCCGGCCGAATATTTTGCGGTCTACCCCTTGACGGCGAGAGGCGAATGGCTTACACTCACGTTTGCACACATAAGCCTAAGTGGGGGCCGCCTTGCGTGATGACGTCCTGAGCGAGCTCCACCCGATGGCGGATCTCCTGACAAGCTGTCCCGGAATGACGAAGGAACAGGTCTACTACCTCGAGCAGCGCGGTTACCTGCGGCCAATCAAGCAACGCCACGGCAAGATCGAACGCAATCTCTACACCAGCCAACAACTCCAGCTTGTCCAAGCCATCTGGCGGCACCGCCAGGCCGGCCTCCCCCCGCGGGAGGCCCACCAGCGCGCCCTGCGCGAGCAATCTCGCGGCCAGCTAAGCATCTGGCCCGAGTGAGCTACGGGCGCACTGATGGAGACGCAGGCGCACAGGGCCGGACCGGAGCGCAGCCGGCAGTCGGCTCGCGCGGTGAGGATGGAGGCGGCCGGTCCGGCCTGCCCCCGCTTGAGGCTGGAGGAGGTGAGGCTATCCGTCAGCGCCAACTCCACCGAGGCGCGCGTCACTCTCGGCCTCGGGCCTCACCGGTTCACCGGAGCGGCGGCTGGCCACCATGATGGATCTCTGGCTTGGCAGCTTGCGGCGGCGGCGACCGTAACCGCGATCCAGCGGTACCTGCAGCAGAGCAGGGCGGACCATCCGGCTCCCCGAGTCCAACTCGCAGACCTCGCAACGACCACAACAGGGACTGGGCGGGCGGTCATCCACGCAACGATCAAACTTGTACATGGCACCAGCGAAACACACCTGCTCGGGTCTGCCCTGGTGCGAAACGATTGGTGCAGCACCGCGGTCGCCGCCGCCCTTGACGCAACCTCCCGCCGGCTGGCTTCCCTCGCGCTCTCGCCTCTCACCCTGGAGGCCGAAGGTGATGAGCAAGCGCTTGCCTCATTAGACCGTCGTCCCGCCGCCTTGCCCTCGGTTGGGCGCGGTGACAGGCCGGAATCGGAGATGGCCGCACCTTCGCCTCCCACCTCCGCGCTGGCTCACCACAGATCCGAGTCCTCGGTAGTCACTTTGGGCGTGGAGATCGGCGCTGGCGCCATCCGCGCCGCCGCGGTGGACGCCTCCGGGCGCAAGCTTGCCGAAGCGCACCGTCCCGGCTGTGTGGCGGCCGAGCCCGAGCCCACCCTGGCCGTCGCCCTGGAGGCCGCCAGCGCAGCCGCCGCCGCGCTGCACTCCTCCACCGACGGGCTCGTCCGCGTCGGTCTTGCGATCTCCGGTCGCCTGCGCGCCGGTGACGGCGTCTGCGTCTCCTCCCATGACTTCCCGGCCTGGAGAGAGGTTCAGCTCACCGCCCCCTTCGCCCAGGAGTTCCACCTGCCCGTCTCTCTCATCGGAGCGGCCGACGCCGCCGCCCTGGCTGAGGTCGGGTTTGGCGCCGCCAAGGGCCTCTCGCACGTGCTGCTCGTGCGCCTCGCGCGTGAGATCACGGTGGCCGCGATCAGCGAGGGCCGGCCCGTGGTCCTGGGAGAGGTTGGCCCGGGGCAGGCCGGCCACATGGTCATCGCCGCGGATGGCCCCCGATGCCAGTGTGGCGAGTCCGGATGCTGGCAGGCTCTCGCCGGCACCGACTCGTTGATCTCACGTGTGATCAGGGATATCGGCCGCGGGGTGCCCACCGCGCTCCTGGCCGCCGCCGAGAACCGCGCGGAGGCGATCACGCCCGAGCTGATCTGCCGCCTGGCAGCAGGCGGAGATGCCCTTGCCCGCAGCGCGCTCGAGGAGACGGGCCGCTATCTGGCGATCGGTCTCGCCAATCTCGTCACCCTCTTCGACCCGGAAGCCATCCTCGTAGACAGCGCGCCGAGCCCGGTGGGGGTCGCCCTCCGCCAGGCCGCGGAGAAGGCGATAAAGACCAGCGCCCGCGGCCGTCTCTTCTCCCGCTGTGTGCTGCTCTCTCCCGCGCTGGGCGAGGCCGCCGCGGTCCTCGGCGCCGCCGCCTGGGCCGCCCACCAGGCCGCACACGCCTGAGCCCCCCGCCGGCCTCTGTTGGGCGGGAGCTTGCTCCTGCCACTCCGCCCGCTTCCCGTTGACCCCACAATGCCAGGGTGATACCATCACTCGCGGGAGAAGCATATGAACACGGCACGCTGGCGGACACTGCTGCTGACGCTCGCCCTGCTGGGCGCGGCCGCGCTGGCCTGGGGCGCGGAGAAGCCGCTGACGGTAGCGGGGACGATCACCGCGCTTACCGAGCCCACGAACGCGGAAGCAAGCGCCTGGTATGTAGGCGAGTTGAGGGTTGATCCCGCGGCCGGGCCGGGCCGGACCGAGAAGATCAGGTGGCAGCGCAGCCAGGTCGGAGAGAGGGGTAAGCTGTGCTTGGGAGATCAGGTCCGGCTGACTCTGGGACCGGTGAAGGACGGCCTCCGCACCGCAGAGGGCCAGGTCACCTACCTCGGCCGCGGGGACTTCATCAGCCCCGGGGCCGAACCTGCCCTCGACCTGGGTTCGCCGAAGGCCAAGGTGCTGGTGAAGATGCTGGCGCCGCTTCAGTCAGACTGCCATCGGAAGACGGCCGACCTGCTCCAGGGGATCGCGGCGAGAGAGCCGGACCGGGTGCGGCTCCAGATCTTCGACATGAGCCAGCCCGGCGCGCGTGCGGAGATGGGAAGGGAGCGGCTTACGTGCGCGACCGTGCTCGTGAACAACCGCTACGAGTTCACGGTGAAGGACAAGGGCGGCGAGCGGCGGGTGCAGCTCTGGCATCGGCCGAACGATCCGAACTCGACCTACAAGTCCGAGGACGCCGCTGCAGTGGTGGAGCAGGAGATCGCGCGGCTGTATCCGCCCTCCCAGCCGACCCCGCCTGTTACGAAGAGCACGCCGCCAGCCTCCCCGAAGCAGAAGGGCTAGCGCCCGCGTGACGGCCGAGTGAATGGGTGGGGAAGAATCGTCCAGCCCTGAAAGGCAAGGGGACGGAGGCTGCTATGCAGCTACCGTCCCACAGAGATACTTCACATCTTTCCCGGAGGTGGAGGCTGCTGCGCAGCTACCACCTCACACATGTAGGATATGCCCGGTTCCCGCCGCTGTCAATGACGGAAGCTCCTCACGGCAGGGCCATTGCATCATCGAGGCAGGCGGGGCGTCAGCCGCGGTCTGGTCGCCAAACCGGTGTGGGAGCCTCGTCCTCGAGGCGATTTCCACGCCAAGTCGCCCGGAGGACCGGGCTCCCACAGGATGGTTCCCCCCACCAAATGGCGGTGATGGCGAAAACGCAACGGCCCTGCTCCTCACGGTTACCCACTTTCCCTGACTTCCGGGAGGGGGATGGGTAAGTCAGGGAAGGCATCGAGGAGCGACTGAAGGTGGTAAGGCCGGAGGCCACCACCATCAGAGGGGGATATAGGTGGCGGCCGTCCGGCCGAGTGAGGTTTCGACGCCGACCGCGCAGCGCCCTGCCGCCTCCTCCTGGCAGGATCACCCGCATCCGCCCCCGGGCGAGCCCGTGGCCGCCACACAGCCGCCGGATTCGCAGCCCTGGCCGCCGCCCCCAGTCCATGCTGGAGATCCCGGCACAGAGATCGCTTCTCACGTGCTGAGCGCTGGGCTGCCGGCGAGCGCCGCCGGACAGGTAGCCTTACTCGGTCAGGTGGGGCATGAGCGTGTCTCATGCCCAGGGATCGAGCAACCGGGCAGGAGACGCGCTCACCCGCCTCAGGAGGGCTCCTGCCCTACGAACTAACATCTCCCGCCCGCGATGCTAGGTTCTCTTAGGTTGTTTCCCCGCTTGCTTCTGCACCCCGCACGCGACGCGACCCCCGGCCGGCCCCCCTACGGCGGCTCGCGTCATCCAGCAGGATTGTAGTGACAAGCGCCGAAATGGCATACCAGCAAGGACAGCCTCGCCGAGCCCCCTTCCGAGAAGTCCCCTATCCTGCGCCTAAGGTGTCTGCGCGTCAGTGCGGCCCATCACTGGGGGGTGTCATTCCCGCGGAACTAGGGAAGCGGGGATCTGACATACTACCGGAAGGAGGGATCTCTATGTCGCATCAGCATCGCAGTACCGTTGTTGTCGGACTCGCCGCTGTACTCCTGGTTACCCTGGCTGGCATGGGCAGCGCTTGTGTCGGCGCCCGCGCCCTGGCCATGGGCGGAGCGTTCACCGGTCTCGCCGACGACGTGAGCGCCACCTACTGGAACCCGGCTGCGCTGGTGTATCTAGACGGGAAGTACGCGACCTGGATGCACACCGCCAACAACCGGGGCTCAATCAACTACCAGGACTATCTCGCCTACGCCCAACCGCTGGATGAGGAGAGCGCCATCGGCCTCAGCTACATGGGGTACAAGATGATGCCGTCGCTTGAGATCAATGGATTGAGCGCCTCCTGGGACCAGCGCTGGAAATGGTTTTCCTACGGCGTGAAGGTCGCCAGGAACACGGCACTGGGCGCGAACGTGAAGTTCATCGACGACGACCTGAAGATTGCGCTCGGCGGCGTCCAACTACCCATTTCGGCCGACACGGACATGGCTCTTGACCTTGCCCTCTACCACAAGGCCGGCGACACGGTCACAGTCGGCCTGCTAGTCCAGAACGCCAACGACCCCGAGACAAGAATAAGCGTGCCGGGCGTAAGCCTTCCCGTTGGCAAATGGGGCAGAAACTATCGCCCCGGCGTGGCAGTGCGAGTGCCCGATCAGAACATCATCGTCTCTGGCGAGGTCTACGACGCGACTGATGATGGTGGCATGCGAGCGTTGAGGGTCGGTGTCGAGAAGAGATTCCCAGAGAGCCGCTTCGCTCTGAGAGCCGGTCGGTACGCAGCCGGCAAAGCATCGGGCCTGACGCTGGGTGCCGGCGTCTGGAACGAGCAAGGGTCCCTGGACATCGCTTATATGGGTGGTGACCTCGATAACACCTGGCTGGTGAGCGCAACCGTCAAGTTCTGAGCTGCAACGCCCGGGGCGACAAGGCTTGTTCCTGCCTACTTCCACCGGGCTCTCCTGGTTTGGGCGGAGCGATGGCCGCCTCGCTCCGCCCCCTCCACCCCATCCCCACCACGAAGAGCCGCTCTCCAGGCCGCCTGTGCCCGCCTCGCCGTGCAGCTGGAGGTGGCCTACGGCGCGCACCAGCTAAAGCCCCATCGCCCCGATCAGCCTCTCAAGTTGCTCGCGCGTGACTTCGGGGCCAACATTATGCTTGGGCAGCGCCTTGGCAATGTCATCGAAGATGCTGTTGATCATCCGGACCAACAGACCTCGACCAATCCCGCCATCTTCGGCGTTGAAGCCGTAGCCGTGGCTGACGCTACTCCCTTGGGCTTCCTCCTCACCTCGGGCCCAGTACAGCAGCTTGCCCGACTGCACATCAACCAACACGAGGTGGACCGTGAGGCGGACATGCTTCTTCACCCTCGCGAACAGGGAGCCCGTTACGCCGTAGTCCATATCAAGGACGGAATCCCCGTAGACGACCCAGTCCGCACCGACCTTCTTGCCGGCATCCAGAGCCTCCTCCTGGCCCCACTGCGCATAGACCTTGTCCATTGCCTCCAGGGCCATCGCCTTGTCGGTCGAGGCAGGAACAAGGGACAGCGATGCAGCTTCAGGCACGATCTTGAAGCCGTGTCGCTGAACGTTCAGCAGCACGCAGGCGCGAGGCAGCTCAACCTGGCGCTCCATCCGTTGCCGCGACGTCACGCTGAACGGCAGCACCGCGACCGACAGCCCCGAGGGAGCGGGCAGCTTCCGTGCAGCCAGCTCCTTCCAGTCAGTGCCTTCCCGTTTCGCCTGCCCCGCGGCATCGGCCGCCGCTATCGCGGCCAGCACCGCGACAGCCGCCAGCACTATCGCCCACCTAGTTCTGCTCATACCCCTCCCTCCTCTCGCGCGGCCCTTTCTGCGCCGATCGCCCGCCCTTCCACCCCCCCTACCGCAGTAGTTTCACCCTGATCGAGCCGTCCCAGACGCTGTAGTCGCCCTCGGCCACCTCGATACCAGCCTCATAGGCCCACACAGTGGCCCGGCCATCGCTGGACTTCCTGTGGATGGCCCCGGTGAGGGCCCGCACGAACTCCTCGATTTCCGAATCGCTGAAGCCGTTCACCATCTCCACCTCGACAAGGCCCGTACCGAGGTACTTGTACGAGCGAACGGCCTTCTTCGCCTCCGGCGTGCCCATGGTTTCGGCCAGCAGAGTCTCCACCTCGTCGGTCCTCGCGGTCGGCGCCGTGCTGCTTTCGGGTGCGGTGCCGCCATGATCTAGGCCGCCGAAAAGCCAGGCGAATAGTACGACAAGGCCGATGACGAATCCGCCACCGACCAGCGCCGCGGTGACCTGCCCGCGCTTCGCCCGTTCCGCGATCTCCGCCCTCTCCTCTTCCTCCAGGGGGCGCCCGCAGTGGGGGCAAGATTCTGCCTGTTCGCTGATCTGCTTCCCGCATTCCGGGCAAGTGATGAGCATCTCCCCTCGCTCCTCTGGCGCAGCCCTTTCTGCGCCGATCACCCGCCCTGGCGACACCCGCCCAGCCTCCGGCGCACCGGCCGCCGGGACCAAGAAGCCCTACCGCCCGCGCCGGCCCGGCCCGGCCCGCGCGCCCGCGGTTGGCTTTGCCACCGGCTTCGGGACGGGCTTGAGTTCGTACTTCCAGTAGAAGGTCGTGAGGCCGGAGTAGGGCAGGATCCGGTTCAGGTCCTTCTCGGCCTTCGGGTCCCGGCCGTCGAAGTTCAGACCCTCCATCACCAACGCGTTGTCCAGCGAGCTGACCCGGCGGCACGCCTGCCAGTCGGTGGGGATGGGCTCACCCGCGTAGGCCCATTTCACGAGCAGTATGGAGTCCTCGGGCGGGGTGATGGTGACGCCCATCAGCGTGCGGACGCCGCCGCTGGTCAGGCCCGGCGGAGGCGTCAGGCCCGGCGGCATCTTCTCCGCGCTCGCGCCTGCACCGCCAGGCGCGCCAGGCATGCCAGGGCAGCCGGGCAGGAGTAGTACGAGCAACAGACCGAGCATCAGGAACGCCACGGCAGTGCGAAGCTTCATGATGGCCTTTCACGCAGCAGCATGATGGACCCCGACGTGGGTCTTGGAGCGCGCCCTTCGCCGAGGGGGACGGCATTTCCTGGTCGCACTCCCGCTCTCCGGGAGGACGCCACTGGGCGTGGGCAGAAGGGGCCTGGCAGAAATGGAACGAGAGCCAAGAGTCCCCATTCTGCTCTACCACAAGGTCGGCCGGCCGCCCCGGGGCGCGCGGGTGCCGGGGCAGTACGTCTCCCCCGGGCTGTTCCGCAAGCATCTCGATTACCTGGCGAAACGCGGCTACGCCGGCCTCTCACTGCTTGACCTGGTGCAGAAGGATCGCCCTCTGCCTCCCCGCCCCATCGTGATCACATTCGATGACGGATACCGGTGCCTCTACCAGGAGGCATTCCCGCTGCTGGCCGAGGCGGGGTTCACTGCCACCGTGTTCCTGGTTGCCGGGGCACTGGGCGCGAGCAATCTCTGGGAGCAAGCGGTTGGCGATGTCGCGGAGCAGATGCTTGATCTGCCCGAGGTGCGCGAGATGCGGGCGGGCGGGATCGAGTTCGGCTCCCACACGCTCAGCCACGCACACCTGACCGAACTGCGAGAAGAGGAGGCGAGGCGAGAGATCGCAGACTCGCGGGCGCGCCTGGCGGAGGCCCTGGGCGAGCCCTGCCGCACCTTCGCCTACCCCTATGGGGAGTGGAACGCGCGAGTGAAGGACCTGGTGGCCGAGGCGGGATACGAGGCGGCCTGCACGACGGTCAGAGCGTGGGCCTCACGCGAGGACGATCCACTCGCCCTGCCGCGCATCAACATCCGCCGCTACAATGTCCTGCCCCGATTCGCGCAGAAGCTGCGGCAGGCGGAGCGAGCGCGACCGTGAGCGACGGCCTCCGCATCATGCAGTACATCACCCCCTCGCACATCGGCGGGGCGGAAGTCCACGTCGCCACCCTGGCGGAGAAGCTGCGCGAGCGCGGCCACCAGGTCACACTGGTCTGCCCCCGGGGCCGTCCACTGGTTCCGGAGCTGCTGGCGCGGGGCCTGCCAGTGAGAACGCCGATCACCACGGGCAAGCTCGATCCGGTCATGCTGGCGCGGCTGACCTGGTGGCTGCGGCGCGACCGGGTGCAGGTGATCCATACTCACCTCTCCACCGCCAGCCTGCTGGGGAGCTGGGCCGCGCGCCTGGCTGGCATCCCCGCGCTGGCCACCGTGCACGGGCTCAACACCCGCACCTGCTTCAACTACGCCCACGCCATCATCGCCGTTTCCAACGCGGTGAAGCAGCACCTGGTCGCCCAGGGAATGGCCGCCGACCGGATCACGGTGGTCCACAACGGAGTTGACCTGCGCGCCCTCTCCCGGCCCGATGAGAGCAAGCGGGTGCGCGAGGCCCTCGCGCTTCCCGCGGGCGCCCCCGTGCTCATCACGGTAGGCCGGCTGGTCCCGGCGAAGGGGCACCGGGATCTGCTGGAGGCGGTGGCGATGCTGGGGCAGGAGCCGCGGTGGGCGGAGCTGCGGCTCCTGGTCGTCGGGACGGGCGCGCTGCTGCCGCAGCTGCAGAGAGAGGCGGAGGGGCGCGGGCTGGGCCCGCGTGTGATCTTCTGCGGGTTCCACCGCGATGTGCTGCCCTTCCTCCAGACGGCCGATGTGTTCGTACTGCCCTCCATCCAGGAGGGGCTCTCCCTCTCTGCACTGGAGGCGATGGCCCTGGGCAAGCCGGTGGTTGCCTGCCGCGTGGGAGGCACCCCCGAGGTGGTCGTGGATGGCGAGACCGGCCTGCTCGTCGCCCCGGGAGAGCCGCGGGAGCTGGCCCGCGCCCTCGGGCAGCTGCTCGCCCATCCCGACGAGGCGCGCGCCATGGGCGAGGCCGGCAAGCGCAGAGTGCGGGAGGCCTTCGATCTCGAGCAGATGGTCTCGAAGATCGAGCAGGTCTACCGCGGCTTGATCGCTAACGAGTTTCGCCCAAAGAAGTAAGGGCGAAACTCGTCAGAAGGCCACGAAGCGCCTGGAGAAAGACGTTCGCCCAATGTTACTTCATTGGGCGAACGTCCCCAGGCAGCCGACGTCAGCTTGACGCCCGGCCAGAGGCGAGGCTATACTCGACTTACGTGGAGGGGTGTCCGAGTTGGTCGAAGGAACGCGACTGGAAATCGCGTAGGCGCGATGAGCGTCTCGCGGGTTCGAATCCCGCCCCCTCCGCCAGGGCCGAATGCGCCGGAGGCGCACAAGTCCCGTCCCCCCTTCCCGAGCGACCAGGAACCGGGCCATGCCAGTCACGGTATACGTGCTCAGGAGCAACAGGACTGGGAAGCGCTAAGTAGGCGTCACCGCCGACCTGAGCCGCCGGTTGAGGGAGCATGCGGCCGGCGCTAAGATGCTCTAGCGGCCCATCTGCCGTAGCGCGTTCTGCGCGGCGTCGCGTGTGTTGGGTTCGGGGTCAGAGAGCCGGTCCCGCAGGAAGCTGGCCGACGCCCTGTCTTGGCAGAAGCCCAGCCACTCGATAGCTTGGGCTCGTTCCCACGCTTCGCCCGCGCGGGCGAACCGCCGCAGTCGCGCCAATGCCTTCGCATCGCCTAACGCCGCCAGAGCGCACGGGGGCGGCCGCCCCCGGCGGCGACGCCCGCAGCCGTCGCTGGGACAGCGGCGGCCTCCTCACGGCCCGCTAAGGGCGAGATCGAAGCCTTCCAGCACCCCCTCGTGCCGCCAGTGGAGCGCGATTCTCCCAGCGGCCAACGAGCCCTGCGGCGTTTCCACTTGGGGCGGCTCGGCGGCGATGGAGAGGAGCGTCACCAGGACCTCATCCCTGCCTTCCACGGTCTGCCCGAACGCCCAGCTGGGCGCGAGCGTGCGCTGGCCCGGCGAGTACCATCCCTGCATTACGGGCCGCTCCTGTCCCTTGATCAGGGTCAACGCTGGAACCGCGCCGGCTGCGAGCGGAATCACGTATAGACGTTTACCCTGGGTCAGGTCCAAGGTCACGCCCGACGCCTCCCGGCGCGCCTCCAGCTCGGGCGCGAAGTGCAACCACTGGGTGTATCTGTGCTTCTCACCCGCCGCCAGCTCATCCCAGACCACCAGCCACTTGCCGGGGCGAAAGACCAGGGCCCTCCGCTGGGTGAGCGCAGGGACGCGTCTCTGAATCGAGGTCAGCGCGTAGTAGGTCTCCCCCAGCTGCCCACATCCGGCGAGAGCGGAACCGAACGCGTCCCGGGCCAGCCGCGAGTAGTCCGCGCCATCGATCTCGACAACATTGTGGGCCCGGGTGCTCTCGCAGTAGATGCGCCCTGGCTCAGCGTAGTAGTAGCCGTACGGGCCGGCGTCCGCCAGCAGCCAGCGGCCGGCATCGTACCACACGAAAGTTGTGTCGTCGGCATGCTTATGGGTTCGGCTGTGGAAGGCCGCACTCAGTGCCAGGTAGGAGACGTCGGCCCAGTCTCCTTTGGGGTCCGGCCACCCGCTGCGGAAGACCACGAACCCCGCGGAGGGGAAGCTGCGGAAGACCGTCCCCGGTGGGGATCCATGTTGACCCCGCGTGACCGCGTATAGCAGTTCGGGGGCGCTGGACAGGCCGGGGATGCTCACCATTTCCGCGGTCACGTGCGTGTGACTGGTATCCCCGAGCGCCGCGAGCGAGCCGTCCGGCGCGACCATCCAGGACAGCGCCTGCTCGGCGTGCAGACGGAGGTCGGCCAGGCCTGGGTCCGAGGAAAGCCCTGTGGCAACGATAGCTTGGAGCAGGCGCGTCATGTGGAGGTGATAGCCGAACGAGTGCTCCAGGTGTACCCCCTCAGGTGAGAACGACTTGTCGAGCATCCGGGTGAGACGGCTTCCTCCCAGCCGCCGCCACTGCTGCGAGTCCCTCAACTCCGGGAGCGCCGTGCCGAGCGCCAGCAGACCCACCGCCTGGTAGATGCCATGGTTGGTTAGCTGGTTGAAGTTCCTCTCCTCAGCCAGGTGGCGCCCGTGTTTCCAGGCGCCGCGGAGCAGCGCCGCCATGGTCTCCGGGTGGGTCTTGGCGTCCCGCGCCGAGGCGTCAACCAGATATGCGAGCCTGGTCGCCCTGAGCCCAACGGCCATGTCGTACCAGGCAAAGGGGTTTGGGTTCCCCGGTGCTTCTGCTTGGTCCAGCCAGTCGGTCGCGACCAACTGCGCGAATCGGACGTACCGCGGATCCCGGGTGGCGGCGTGGGCCGCGAGGACATCCTCTAGGGGCTCCAGCGAGTTGAGCCAGAACCGCCAGGAGCGGTCGTGGAATGGGTCGGCCGCCCAGTCCAGGGGGAGGGCGAGGGGGTAGGCGGGATGCCCGCCATAGACGAACCCCGTCGAGATGACCACATCGGCCCGTTCGCGCAGCGCTTGAGCCGAGGATCTGCCGGCCTCGGCTGTCCAGTAGGGAGTCTTGGGGCCGGCCGACCGCAGCCTGCGGTAGGTCTCCATGGCCGCGCCGAGTCCGCCGCGGTCGAACGCGGCCAGTATGGTCGCCGTGGTCTTTCCGCTGGGCGCGAGGATCTGTTCCAGCGAGGCGCGCTCGACCGCGACGCGCGAGTGGTTCGGGAGGGGCGCGGCCCAGGCAGCGACGGCCAGCACGAGGGAGAGCGCCACGACGCCGATGGTCGCCGCTCGTCTCTGGGATGGGGAGAGCTGGTGTCGGTCTGCCGCCTGGGTGAAGGCGTGGCATCCCGGTCCGAGCTCGCCCTCGACGATGGCCCCTCTCATGAAGACCTCCCGAGTCGAGGTTCTCGACCCGAGTGCTAGTTCTCCGGGTCGAACGGGCCGTCCTGCCTGGCCGGGGCCTTCACCAGGTATGATGGCCCGGCGCGTCGACGTCGCCTCTCTGCGGGCACGGCCGCCGGCTTTTGCCTCGCGGGCAGGGAGATTGCTGCAAACGCGTATCTTGGGCAAGGGCTGTGGCGCACCTCGCTCTGGCTCGCCTGCTGCTCCGAGAGTTCGCGGTCGGAGATCCGGTCTCCTACAGCCGTCCCCGCGCCCTCGACGAGGGCAACGTCACCACGCCCACCGGACGGCGCCTGTCCAGAGGGATGGGTTGTCGCCGCAGAGTGGCACCAGATCCTCGCTTATCCCCTGGACGTAGGCGATGTCGGCGCGCACGCCTCCCTGCTTGTGGCCCACGCCCAAGGCGAGCCGGCCGGCATAGGAGCCAGCCCGCAGCACCCAGCCCGGAGCTATCCGATGCTCCAGGCCGGCATAGAGGTCATGGAGTCTTTCGTCGGTGAGCGGCCCGCTGAACTCGCCCCACTCGTAATCCGCGCCCACCACCGTGTCCGCGCTGGCGAGGAAGCTGGCGCCAAGCCGATAGGTGCGGGTCCGGTATGTTCCGACGAAACTGCCCAGGCGCGCCTGCTCGTCGAACAGGTCCGAGTCAATGCCAGCTCGGACCCGATCGCTGATCTTCTTCTGAAGCGACAGCCTCCCCCTTGGCCTCGGGAGCACTTCGCTCTCTATCGCCAGCACCTGGCCGCGCCGGGGAACAGTTACTCGAATGGCAGTGTCCATGCGGGGTGAGACGGCGAGGCCGAACGCGAAGTCCGCGTCCCCCATGGCCCACGAGATGCCCAGGGACCTCTCCTCAATGGACAGCCGGCCGGAGAGTCCGGGGGCAAGGGCTAGCTGACCCGTTCCGTCCATGGTGAGTCGGTGGAGTGCGAGTCCCTGCCGGTGTGGCAGGGGCGTGACGTACCTGAGGCTGAGGTAGTGGGTGTCCGCCGTCCGGCCGTGAAGGGAGCCGTACTCCATACCAACTTCCGGCTGTTTGGCGCCCACCAGCTGGGCCGGACAGCCGCATTCCGGGTCCAGCAGGTCATCGGCCAGCAGGTCCATGGGAGCGACCCTTGCCCCTCCGCGTCCCCGGACCGCGGGGCTGGCCACCGTCGGGAGCCCCCCGGCCAGATGCGCGGCAGCGAAGCTGCCTGGCGATTGGGGGAACGCTGGAGTCGCCGCCAACAGCGCGAGGCAGAACGCCGAGCAGGCCGCCCTCACCATGCCGCCCACCTCCTGCGCCTACTACGCGCGCATTCCATGCGGGGAATGCGCGGGCCTGGCGCCCCTCTTGGCCGTCGGCCGGGCATCTCCTTCTGCTCCAGGGTGTCCCGTAGGCTGAGGCCGCGCCTCCCACTTAGCCGGCTCCAGGGCGTGAGTTCCTACGTTTGCCCTCCAGACAGGGGGCTGTTTGGCAGACCCAACAGAGCCGGTGTCAGCTCCAAGAGGTGCGGGCGGCCCCACGGCGAAGCCGCCGCGCTGAGAGGGTCAGCATGCGTGGTGAGGGGCACAGAGGGATGGCGCGCAGGCTCTCGGCCATGGCTGCCTCAACGCGGCGGCGTTGCCGCGCAGCCGCGGCCTGGCTGTCACCGTGGTGGCGGCAGGTCAAGCTGCTCGCGGGGGAACACCACTCGTTAATAGACGGTCAAGACCACAGCCAGATCTGGGCCCACAACCAGGACCTGCTCATCGAGATCTCTCTGCCGAAGTAGGTGTAAGCAGTCACCCGGCGCGCGTCGCCCAAAGGACCGGGCTCCCACCGGGCGGCAGGAGCGGCGCCTTCTCGAGCCGTCGAGAGGGGCTGAGTCCGTGGAAAGGGGCGCGGTCGGTCGTTGCAGGAGGATCAGCCGCGCTACTGGTGAGGGCAAGTGGCGCCTAGGGCGTCGAAGCGGGGAAGCGCGGCAGGCATTCTCAACGTCGCGCTGGTGCTCCTCTGGGTCGGGCTCGCGCTGTGGCTGATGGAGCCTGCTGTTCAGCAACGGCGCCAGGGCGACGCCAGCTACGCGCTGTTCATCATCGGCGCTCCCCTGGCCTGCTTCGTCGCCTACCGGATGAGCACGCTGCGGTTGGTCTTCCTGCTCCTCCTGGCCGGTGGGCTGGGGTACGTGAAGGAGTTCGTGGCCTCGGCGGCCGGGGTCTGGGACTACCCTGCTGGCCGCCCCGGGGTGCAGATCGCCGTGCTGATGGGCTTCGGCGGGATAGGCACGTACGCGCTGGCCTATTTCCTGGACGAAGTCTTACGGGTCCGTCGCCTGCTCTCTCTGCGCAACGAGGCCCTCAACTCACTGCTGGTGTTCTCCGTCTTCGGCGCGCTGCTGCTATTGCTGGCATTCGAGGACGGCGGAGCGTACGGCCGGGCGGCGGTCACTTCCCCTCCGTTCCTCATCTTCTACCTGCTCCAAGTGCTGATCGCCTGGTTCTTCGCGCGCCATGCCAGGCTCGGCCGCATTCTGGTGACGATGTTCGCCTCCGGGGCCGCCTCGTGGGTGGGGCTGTACCTGGGAATCCAGGATGGCCTCTGGTTTTTCGCACACGGCAAGCCCCTGCTTTTCGACGTGGTGGGAGGCTGGCCGCTGGAGTTCTTCGTTCAGTACTCGCTGGCCGCCTCTCTCGGCGAGCTGCTCGAGTCCCGGCTCCAGGGCCGGACCGTTTGCCTGCCCACCGCTATCCGCGGCGCGTTGGACAAGATGGTGCTCTGGAAAGCCAGGCCTCCCGAATGCCTGGTGGGCCTGGCCCTGTTCGCGGTCCTGCCGCTGCTGGCCTTCGCGGACGGGCTGGTCGTGCGCAGCCGGTGGGAGTTCGCCTCCGGGCTGGACCTGATCGCGCTGCGCCCCGCCACCGGCTTCTTGAGTTCCGGGGTAGCGTTCGCCTTCCTGCCCGCCGGGCTGTACCTGATCGCGCTGGCCGCCTCGCACTGGATGTACCGCCTCCGCGTGTACTGGCTGCTGGGCCTCGGCGCGCTCCTCGGGCTCGCCGTCGAGGCCTGTCGTTTCTGGTCCTACGACACCCCCGCCGACTCCTACTACTTCATGGTCCCGGTCTGGGCCCTGCTGGCTGTGGCAACCTACGGGCTGGCCGCGCGGCTGGCTCGGTCCTGGTGGGTGCACGGCGAATGGAGGCGATTGGATCGCGGGGGCTGGCTTCCTGGCCTCATCGCCGGGCTGATGCTGGCGGCCGTCGGCGCCGTCTGGTTCTTCACGCAGTCCGGCGGCTTGGCGGCGGGCAACCCGTCCATCGCGGGGCTGGCCGTGGTGTTCACCTTCGCCGTGGCGGCCGTTGTGGCCGGAGCGTTCGCACGGTTGGCGGCCGCCATTCCGCTGATCCTGCTGGTCACGGGCTATCTGTTCGCCGACGGCTACCTGCAAGGCGCGATGCACGTCCTCCCGGGCCTCTTGTTCGCGGCTCTGACTGCACACTTGGGCGACATAGCATCCAGGGAGCTGCGGACACGCACGATGGTGGCCGTGGTGCTTGCTAGCTGTCTGCTTGGCATGGTGGTGCAGGCGGTGGGGGCCGGCACGGGGGTCTTCGTGCACCTGTATGGCTTCCCGTGGTTCTTCGTCCTCGGGCTGGGCCCGCTGGTGCTGGGCGCATGTGTCTCCCTCTCGGCATCGGCGGCGGGAGAAGTTCTGAACAAGCGTCCGGTTCGCGGCATCCGCCTCCTCCGGAAGAGCTTCGAGCTGGGGCCGTGGCAGCTCCCCGAGAGGAGCATCGTGGCCGTGGTCGGGCCCGAGCAGTGCGGCGCCTGCTCGCAGCCAGAGCGAGCGCGCTACTGCTTGCAGACTGGAGTCAAGCTGCTGGCGCAAGCGCTCGGATACCAGGGAGGTAGCGACTTCATCAGCCATTTCGTCGGCAAAGGAGAGCGGGTCTTCGTCAAGCCCAACGTCGTGCTGCCCATGTACTCGCCCTGCGCGGTCCTTCCCGAGCTGGTGGGTGAGGTGGCCCGGCTCTGCGTCAAGGAAGCAGGGGCCTCCCTGGTCCGCATCGGGGAGACCTCACTCTCCGATTTCACTGCCCGGCAGACGCTGGTCTCGACCGGGTTCCAGGAGTACTGGGAGTCGGTGGACCCGAAGCGCGTGAAGGTCACGCTGCTCGACGAGTCGGACTACCTGCCGGTGGAGAAAGGCTCGGAGTTCTACCCGCATTTCCGATCGCTTCCGCGCTGGCTCTCCTGCTCAGAGTGCGACCGGTATATCAACATCAGCAAGCTGAAGACACACTACATCACCTCGGTCACGCTCTCCATCAAGAACTCGCTCGGGCTGATTCCCGACGAGGAGAAGGCCATCGAGCATCGCGGGATACGCGGCGTGAACGACCTGGCCCGGAAGCTGGTGATGATCACCAAGGCGCGGCCGCCAGACCTGGTGATCATTGATGGCTTCGACGGCCTGGAAGGGGACGGTCCCTTCGTCGGGGACCGGGTTGACACCGAGTTCGTGATCGTGAGCAATGACCCCGTCGCGGCAGACGCAGTGGCCGCCACCATGATGGGCCGCAACAAGAACCAGATCGCGACCTGCACCTTGGGCGCCAGCCAGGGCCTCGGGCGCAACAACTGGCAGGATATCACCATCATCACGCCGGCCCACCCCACGGGCGGAGTCTCCCCTGGGAGCCTGCCCGTACGGCACTTCAAGGAGCCGAGGCCTCCGCTAGGGGGAAAGTGTCAGCCCGGGCAGCCGCCGGGAGAGGAGGAATGGATCGGTTCCATCCGGCTCATCGCGCAAGACGACCACGACGCGCACGCGGGTCCGGAGAGCACTCTATACGGAGTGCTCTCGATCATCCGGCCCCTCGCCGAAGTCTACCTGGTGTCGGAATGGAAGAAGCTCAAGGGCCTGACGATCGCTTATGGTGCCGTGAAGGAGCCGATCGAATGCGAGAGCGCAATGCTCTTCGGCGACCGGGCGATCAGCTCTCAGCACTGGGTCTATGCTCCGGAGATCTTACAGATCCCCGGCGACATTCCCAACACCTTCCTGGGGGGGGTCGAAGAGCTGACGTTCGGCGCCGACGTTGATGTCGCCAAACTGCTGGTGAGCGCTCTGCGCCAGAGCAAGGGTGACTACCTATGAACCCGACCACCGAGAGGGTGCAGGCCGATGAGCTGAAGCGGCTCACCCGCGAGCTGCTGGAGGTCTTCGTCCAGGTAGACCCCGATCAGGCCGAGGCCGCCCTGGGGGCCGTCATCCCGCGCCTCAGGCAGGAGGCCCAGAGACACGCAGGCGAGGCGCCAGCGGGCAAGGCAGCCTGCCGAGCCCTGGAGCTGCTGGCCTCCGCCTCCGTTCGCGTGGTGCGCCTGCCAGATGGGCCGGATCTGGAGATTGTCCACCACGGGGCACGTTGGACCCTCGACCTATCCCTGTCTGAGGTCTCGCGCTGCCTCGACGACCTGAGCGTTTGCTCGAGTCTGGAAACCGTCTACGAGTTTCTGCACCAGGCCATGAACCGCAACCTGAAGTACTTCCCGCTCGGGGACCGGGAGGAAGAGCGCTTCTACCTCTGGTTCCACGGGCAGTACCGGGTCTGGTTGGCACTCGCGGAGAACACCCGTCTCCTCGGCTCGGGCGGCCCGCCTCCTCACCCCGGGGTGCAGGTGCCGCTTGCGCTCCCCTGGGAAGGCTACGACGGCGCGGTCCTGGCGCGGTTCGTGAACGAGCTGGTGCGACGGCTGCTGGGCAAGCAGGCCTCCATGCTGAGCGTCGTCGGCGATGGTGATGAGACACCGTTCGTGCTCTACGAGCGGGTAGAGGACGGAGTCTTCGGGCAGATGCAGCTCTTCAAGGGGTACAGCCTGGCGGAGGTCCGCGCTTGCCTGGCCGCCCAGGGGCTGCCGGTAGTCTACACCAAGCGGGTGTGCATAGGGACGCTTCGCCAGATCTGGCGGTGGCACGTACAGTACATGAAGGAGGGAGGCAAGGCGACCTATGTGGCTAACGTGCTCTCGCTCCTCGCCCACGAGATGGAGTTCACCCCCCTGCCGGCCGTGGTCCAGGGAGCGCTGAGCGCGCGGCGAGATATCCACGGCCTGCTTGATTGCGCTCCAGGTGCCCTCCCCGCGCTCCCCAATCTCGAGGTGCAAGTGGGGCGCGACAGTCTGCGAGTGGACATGGGTGCAGCGCTCGACCTGCGCATCAGCGCTCCACTGCTGCTGGAGTTGAGCGACGCCTTGGCGCATTCACGGGGCCTGGCCGCGGCCTACGGGTCTCTCTCGGCGGTGCTGGCGCGAGGGGCCGCGAGCCGGACGATATGCTTGTCGCCGCGCGGCTTCCTGGGATGGCTGGTGAGGTGGCTGGCGTCCCTCCGCCTGGCCCAGATGCCGGCCCTGCTGCGAACCATGACCTGGTCGCTGAAGCTGCTGGGGTCACCCCTGCGCATCGTGCTCCAGATGGGGACGCGGGGCTTCCTGCTTCGCTTCGACGACGGTCAACTGGCCCGGGTTGACTGCCTCCCGCTTTGCGCCGACGAGAGCCCGGCGGAGGTCTGGCGCAGGCTCTGTCAGGACCCGGAGATCGGGTTCGTGCACTTCGTGATCGGCCTCTCGCCCCGCCGGGCGAGCCCGCGATTTGCGCGCTCGGGGAAGGCCAATGCCCGCCGCAGTCACCTTCGCCTGCGCCCGCACCGGAGACGTCGGCCGCGCGGGCAGGACGCCGGCTCGGCGTACTACCCTGATAGCGCCATCGCCGGGGCGCTGCTCAAGCACTTCCAAGGCCTCGGTCTCCTCACCCTGTGTGACCTGATAGCCGAGCCGTTCGTGTAGCGCGCCGGAAGGACTGACAGGTGCTCGATTTCCGTTTGCGGATGCACTCGGTCGGAAGGAACGTCCGCTGGATGGTGATCGCGCTGGCGGCCGGCACGGTCTGGTTCGGCAATCCGCTGGCACGCGAGAACCTGCTGGCCGTCTACGCGATGCTCGCGCTCGCCTCGGGCTACAATCTGTCCGTGTACTTCATCCCCTGGAGACAGCTCGAGGAGGAAGGCAAGGCTAACTGGGTCGTGTTGCCCTACGTCATGGCGGACTGCATCTGCATTTCCGTGGTGGTCCATGTCACCGGGAAGATTGACAGCAACTTCTATGTCAACTACCTGCTGCTGGTAGTCTGGCTGGCGATCTACCCCGGTCTGCGCTCGAAGGCCTGGCTCGGCGCGCTGGTGCTGGCCTTCTACTGTGTCGCCGTGTTCTGGAACACCACTCCCACCTCCGCGGTAGTGTTCAGCTTCCTCATGCGTTCGGTGATCTTCGGCCTGGTAGCATGGCTCTCGAGCCGCATCGCGGCGGAGCTGCGCACGGCCACCGCCAAGCTGGAGAACAGCGTGCGCGATCTGACCGATGGCCTGGTCGTGCTCGATCGGGACAAGCGCGTTATCCTGATCAACCCCCGGGCGGCTGAGCTGCTCGGCGTCAGCGAAGGGAGAGCGCTGGGGGAAGTGGTCTCTGACGATCCACAGCTCACCGGCCTGGAATCCCTGCGAAGGCTGGTGGCCGCGCCCGACGCCAGGCGCGTAGCCGTTGATGACCGGCAGGTCCGCGTGCATGAGGTCGCGCTCGGCGAGGCCCCCGAGCAGGTGGTCCGGGTCTACACCGCCGACTACGTTGACGAGATGGACCAGTGGGCGGGTGAGCTGAAGGTGCTCCACGACGTCACCGACCTCAAGCAACTTGAGCGCCTGCGCGCGGAAGTGATGTCCGCGGTCACCCACGACCTGAGGAACCCGCTCGAGAGTATCAAGGGGATTCTCGCCTTGCTCCGCCGCCGGCTGGCGCCGGTGATAGACGAGGAGGGCGGCAAGTGGTTCCGCGTGGCGGAGTTGGAGAGCGACCGGCTGATGCGACTGACGGGCGAGATGCTGGACTTCGCCAGGATGGAGGCGGGGAACTTGCGCCTCAGGCTGGCCCCGGTCTCACTGGACCGGGAGATCGGCAAGGTGGTGAGCGCGGTGGCACAGAGGGCTCAGGACTCCGGTCTGGAGCTTACGGCCGACGTGGACGAGAGCCTGCCTCCGCTCTCTGCCGACAGCGACAGACTGGCGAGAGTCATCTACAACCTGGTCGAGAACGCGCTCAAGTTCACTCCCCGAGGCGGCTCGATCAGGATCAGCGGAGGCTACTGCCCGGAAGATCGTTCCTTTGCCCAGGTCGCGATAGCCGACACCGGACCAGGCATCGAGGCCGACAAGCTCGAGACCATCTTCGATCGGTTCGTGCAGGTGGGAGATGAGGTGTGGCACAAGACGCGCGGGGCCGGCCTGGGGCTGCCCATCTGCCGCGACCTGGTGGCGGCACACGGGGGGCGTCTCTGGGCGGAGAGCGAGCGAGGAGGGGGCAGCACCTTTCGTTTCGTCGTACCGCTGGCGGAGGCCAGCGCGCAGCACGACCTACCCACGGGCAGGCAGAGCTGACCACTCCAGCCTTCGGGCATCGCCGGCTCGCCCGTGCCAGCCATCAGGGGATGACGCGTCCCGAGCGCCCGGTCACGCGTCCTGCGCCAGCAGTCTGCCCACCACGGAAACCAGCTGCTGCTCCTCGCCGAGTGACTTCTCTAGGTACATATCGGCACCCAGGGCAGTCACTCTGGCCAGGACTTCCGGTTCATCCCGCTTGGAGAGCACGACCACCGGCAACTCGGGGCGACCCTCCCTGCGTTCCTCCGCCCGGAGCCTCTCCAGGACATCCCAGCCGCCGATGTCAGGGAGCATGAGGTCGAGCACTACCAGATCCGGAAGCTCCGAGGATACCAGCGCCAGGGCCTCTTTGCCCTGGCCGGTCTCAATCGTCTCGTAGCCGGCATCCCTGAGCATCTCCCGGAGCAATGCGCGTATCACTTCCTCGTCGTCCACGATCAGGATTCGCCTGGCCATTTGACGCTCCCCCTGGGTATCAGTGTCAGCCATCTGCCCGCGCCTCGCCTCTGCAGGTGGGCGCGGCGATCCCGCGTTCTCTGCCCTACTGGCTCCTAGGCGTCCGTTCTCCCCCCGGGTGGCCTATCCTGCCACCACTCCTGATAACGATGCCTCGCGTACTGCTCATACACTGCCGAATGCGCTGCGAGGCGAGACCCGGCCGGAGCGCGCCGGGAACACCCCGCTGCCGCCGTGGCCCCCCTATCGCCACCTTCGAGGCTCAGTCGCCACCGAAGCTTCCGTTGGTCTTCAAACTTCCGACACACCCATTCCGTAAGCTATGGAGTTTCTTGCATTACAGTGATACGAGCCATAATGCAAGAAACTCCTCAGCGCAGAGCGTGACGCTTCTACAGGAGATTCTCTTGTATTACGGTTGTCACCGTAATACAAGAGAATCTGTAAGTGTGCGATCAGTACCGACAGCTCAATGAGAGTGAAGCCTCGCCTCCCTCGACCGCCCGTTACCGACCGGGCGGTCGAGCCGTTTGTTGGAGGGACGGTCTGGGTGGCATTCGGCGACGCGCGGGCGACGCTGGCAGGGCACAGGTAGAGGCTGGGGGCCGGCCTCCTGCTGCCCGCGCTGCCGCGGCGCCTCAGGCTCCGCGTGAGCGGCAGCGCAGGTTTGAAACCTGCCCTGCCATGTGGAATAACCACTCGGACGGAACTGCAGCAGCGCCGTCTGTGCCGTGCTTCCGGGCGGTGGAGCATTCCTGCCATGAGGGCCAAGAAGCTGGTACTTTCGCTCGACTACGCGGCGGTTGCGGAGCCCGCTATGGCGGGCCGCAGCCGAGCGTCAGTCGCCGGCCCCGAGCACATAGAGACCCACTGACCTCATGACCATCGTGCCCGAGCGCGTCCAGCGCGCCAGTCCGCCGCCCGCCCCACCCTGGCCCCCCCTCGTCTGGGCCGCACTCGTAGTGGGGGGAGCGATCTTCCTCGGCGCACTGGGGGCCTTCGCGCTCACCTGGGTCGGCATGCTCAAAGACACCTGGTGGTGGATCGGTGGCGCGGCGACAGCAGTGGCGGCCGCTCTGCTCGTCCCCGGCCTCCGGGGTCTGCGCGCTCTGCACCGCGCGGCCGCGGTGCCGGAAAGTGCGCATGCGGCTCCACGCGCGCCGACCATCCCCATGCTCGGCGCGCTGCTGGTCTACCGCTACCGCGCGATCACTGAGGCGCAGCTTGAGGCCGCCCTGGCGGCCCAACGCAAGCGGCGCAGGCGCAGACAGTTGCTTGGCGACATCCTGGTGGAGATGGGCTACGCCACCAGACGGCAGGTGGACGAAGCCCTCGAGTACCAGCGCAGCTGCGTTTCCACACCCTCGGCCCGCTGAACCCGATAGGTTCGCCTCCCCACCTGATTCCTCGGCCGCAAGTTCCGCGCAGCGTGGCCTCGGCGCGCCCTGTCGGAAGGTCTTCCTCTCGGTCACCGCCTAATACGAAGGTGAGGGGCTCCCGGGGAGGGAAGACTCCACCCATGGACACTCTTCGCCTGCTCGTCTTCTTCGCTCTCTCCTCTGTGCTCATTCCTCTGCGCGCGGTCGCTGCCGAAGTTCCGCGGCTTGCGCCGCCGCAGGTACCGCCGGATGGTGACCCGCCTGCGCACCGGGTGGTCGCCCTCGTGCCCGCGGTGGCCCATCAGCACCCGCGGCTGCTCTTCTCCGCGCAGGACATCCTGGCCATGAAGCAGTTTGCGGAGACGGAGGGCAAGCCGTTCTTCGACCAACTACTCGGCTATCTGCCTTCGTGTCATGCGCCGGAACAAGACGAGTTTCTGACCAACGCCACCGATGGCATCCGGCAGGGCATGTGGCGCATGCCGACCGTCGGCCTTCACTACCTGCTCACCGGCGACAGGAAGTCCCTGGAGGCAGGTGCCGCCTTCCTCGACAAGTTCTGCTCCCTCGACCACTGGGAGCTTGGCGATGAGGCCGACGCCGGCATGAGTTCGGCCAACATCATGGCCGGCGTCGCTCTGCTCTACGACTGGTTATACAACGACCTGGATCCGGCGCAGCGGGAGAGAACTCGCGACAAGCTGCTCCTCATGGCTCGTCGGCAGTTCTACTTCGGTCACCTCATGCTCTCGCGTGCCACCCACTACTGGCAGTCGGATCCCCAGAACAACCATCGCTGGCACCGCGACGCCGGCCTGGCGCTGGCGGTGCTCGGCATCGCCGGTGACGGCCCGGAGGATGAGTGGATGTTGGAGCAGACGGCGGATGAACTCAAGTTCATCCACGACTGGCTGCCTGAGGACGGCACCTGCCATGAGTCACCCGGCTACATGGCCTTCGGCGGACCCTACCTCACAGTCGCCATGCAGGCCGCCGACCGCTGCCTCGGCACTCATTACCTCGACCATCCCTTCTTCAGGAACGCCCCGCTCTTCCGCATGCACACCCTGGTGCCCGGGATGAAGGACTCCTTCCCCTATGGCGACGCCGGGGGCAGCGGGTTCATGAACAACTACTTCTACCAGTTCACCGGCCATCACCATCTCAAGGATCTCCAGGCCGGCCTGGTCGAGTTCCAGAAGGCCGACGACTATGCTTTCCAGTACGGTTGGACCTCCCTGGTCTGGTTCCACCCGGACGTGACGGGTGGCTCCCTCGACAACCTGAAGAAGGTCGCGCTCTTCCCCGATCTGGGCCTCGCGTTCATGCGCGATGACTGGCGACAGGGCGTTGGCGCCATGTTCAAGTGCGGGCCCTACGGCGGCCACAAGCTCAACCAGTACCGCAACGAGCGTGCCCTTCACTACATCAATGTCGCCCACGATGACCCTGACGCCAACATGTTCGTGATCTTCAACGACGGCCAGCCGCTCGCGGACGACGATCGTTACTCCGCCCACAAGGAAACCAGCAGCCATAACACGATCTTCGTCAACGGCAAGGGCCAGAAGGGCAGCGAAGGCGGCGAATGGACCCAGCCGCTCGCGGGCGTGGATATGGATCCCCTCGCGCGGATCGTCTCGTACAAGAGCGACCGCGAGGTGACCATCGCGGAAGGCGAAGCCGGGGCCATGTATGATGGGCTCAGCCGCTACCGGCGGTCGTTCATCTGGGTCGGCGGGCGCTACATATTGGTCCTCGACGATATCCGCGCCGACCGGCCCGCGGAGATCACGTGGCTGGTCCAGGGGCCGCAGGTCGAGGCCGTCAATGCCGCCGCAGGGGCCTATCGGATCACGAAAGGCGATGCTCGCCTCGACTTCCAGATCGCCGCGGACGCCGATTCAGCCGTCATCGCCGATTCCACCGCCGACAGCGGAGGGAAACCGCTTGGCTACAGGCAACTGCAACTGACGAAGCGCGCCTCTCACTGGCGGCTGGCCAGTGTCTTCGATCCCTGGCACCGGGGCCTGAGGGTGGAGTTCAAGCCGGCAGGGGAGGAGCAGGCGAACGTCACCGTCTCCGGGCCGGGCTTCACGGACGCCTGGCAGTGGACGGCCGCACCTGACCAGAACACGCCGTCCACCATCAGCGCGCGGGGCAGCGGCGACTTCACGACCAGCCTGGGCCCCAAGGACACGGCCCCCACTGGAGGCGAGCCAGCTACCTAGCCGGCGGCTGCGGAGCTAATCCAGGGTCACCATGATGCCGACCTTGGTCACAAACCCCACGATGTCCCACAGCAGTGCCCCGAGCACGTCTCCCATGATGATGCCCATGAACAACGGCCGGAAGCGCACATATCCCTTGAGCCCGGAGTAGCGCACCGTCAGCACCTTGAACATCCATCCCAGGAACAGGGAGAACCACAGGTTCCGGGTGGCGTAAGAGGTGCCCATGACCAGGCCCAGAGGATGGATCGGCCACCAGACCAGAATCAGCCTGAGCCAGGAGGTCACGGCCACCGCGGCGGCCCCAACCAGCATCCAGAGGTAGTCTGCGCCAGTGGGGCGGGAGGGGGTCTCGAGGCGGGACGCCAGCTCTGTGAAGAACTCGCGCGGCAGACCAGTCAGGGTGCCATTGCGGTCCACCACCAACGCGCCGAGTTTGCAGAAGGTCGCCAGGAAGATCGGCATGGTGACCGCGAGCGCGAAGACCAGCACGGCGCCGATCGCGGTTGAGAGCTTGCGTGTCGAAACGCCCGACTGCTCGGCCATCCGGAACCCGTTGAGCACAGAGGGCATGAGGGCCTCGCGCAGGTCGAAGGTGAGAACGGTGTCAACGAACGCGAGAATCGTGAGGTTCGTGGGACCGAGGGCAGGGGTGCCGCCGAACAGCAGCAGGTAATCGGCCGGCCGGAAGCTGAACTGGACCATCAACAGCCCGGCCTCCGCGATGATGCGCGTCAGCACCAGGCAGAGCGCAATGAAGGATACCAGGAAGAGCCCCGCAAAGGCGGGAGTCATGCCGGCCGAGACCAGCCAGCAGAACGCGATCACCAGGGAGGCGACCAACCCCCAGGCCGCAAAGCGGTAGCTCAGCGGCTCTTCCCGATCGTCTCCATCCGCAGAGGCGGTGAACAGGCGGCGGAAGGCGGAGGCCAGCGTGCCGCGCAGGAACCACAGCAGCATCCCGGCGACCATGAGCAGCGCGCCCATCTGCTCCCGGTCCCCGATCTGGGTGATGGCCCCGCCCCAGGCGCTGGTGCCCTCATAGCCCACCAGGCTGAGGATGATCGCCTGTATCTTCATCAAGATCACCGGGAACCAGAAGCCGACCCCGACCTCCGAGGAGAGCAGATAGCCGAAGCCGATGACCGAGAAGTAGAGGTTGAAGCGGACCGGTACCGCGGCCTCCCAGGGCCTATCAACGAGGGCCGAGTCCATGCTGGCCGAGGTGGGGATGCCCGGCACGCTCGGGTAGTACGCGTGCAGGCCATTGATCATGTGCACCAAGAGCACCAGGCCCGCGCCGAGCCAGACCAGCCGGGTCCCGAAGAACCAGGCCGACGGCCCCCGCCCGTCATCCCGTAGTACCTCGAGCGGGAACTGCACCAGGGGGAAGGTCAGCCGCTCCCGGTCAGTCCATTGCCTGCGCACGAGGGCCGCCAGGCAGATCATCATCAGCCAGATCGCCCCGACGAAGATCAGCCAGCGGGAGAGCGGCGTCCACCAGGCCAGCCAGGGCACGCCGGCCCCTTCGGGCATCCCTTCGAAGAACCAGCTCGCGGGCGCGCCGCTTATCCCCAGCCAGCCCGGGATGTGGTCCCAGATCAGCTTCTCCCACTGGTTGCCCTGGCCCGCGAAGTAGTATACGGAGGGCAGCGTCGGGATCAGGTAGCGAAGCAGACCCGAAGAGGGGATGCCTGAGGTCACCATGATCAGGATATAGACGACGGCCAGCTCCCGGGCGCTGAGCAGAGCGCGGTTGCGGACCCGCCGCACCGCCAGGTTGACGGCTGATAGCAGCAGCAGCACGGCCACCGCTCCGACGGGGAAGTGGTTGCCGGCCATGAAGGTGTTCTCGACGACGTAGTCGTTGTAGGGGGTGACGGCGCAGAGCAGACCCGCCAGGCCGAAGCCGAGCAGCACGCTGCGCCGCGTGATGCCCGCCTCCCGCATGTGCGAGCCCCGTCTTCGGGGCGACGCGGAAGCTTCCTCACCGCCGATGGGCACTGCACACCTCTGGCCCGCGGCTGCGCCGTTACTGCGCAGCCAGCGCTGGGCTGCGGTCTACCGTGGCGGAGTCCGCCGCCGCCCATCGCTTCTGCGACCGGCCCCCCCTATCCTGGGGTGCCAGTGGTGGCCGACGGCTTCTGGGAGCCTGGCGCGCCGGCAGGTACTCCGCTTGGCGCCGGGAACTAACCCGAGGGGCTGCCTCACCCCTCAGCCGACGGGCAGCCCGACCTGTCACTGAGAGTCAGGAGGCCTCTGGTGAGCAGTCGCATCCTCTCCCTCCGGATAGCGGCCTTCCTTACCCTCGCCATCCTGCCGTCCTGTACCGACAGTCGTGGATCCACCACCCGAAAGGAGAACCCCATGTGGCAGAGCATCGGCCTCAGCGGCGGCGGCGCCATGTTCACCCCCGCCATCTCTCTTCACGACCGTAACCTCATGCTGCTCAACTGCGACATGAGCGGCGCCTACCGTACTGGAGACGGGGGCGAGACCTGGCAGATGCTCCACTACTCGCAGCTCGCCTCTTCCACCCGGTGTCGCCCGGTCTTCCATCCCACCGATCCGAATGTCGTCTATGCTGCGAGCGGGCGGATGGGAGAACTCAAGGTCAGCCGCGACCGCGGTCTAACCTGGACCAAGGTGGGAGGTCTGTCGCCGGGAGTCAGCGAGCTTGCCATTGACCCCGGGGATCCCCAGCTCATGCTGGCCGCCGACGGCCGCGGCGTGGCCCGCTCGACCGATGGCGGCCTGCACTGGGCCGCCGCCACCGGCATCGCTGGCCGGCTCGCCGGCTTCCACATTGTTCAGACCGGACCCGCGGGCGACCAGCTCTGCTTCGCCGGCACCTCCGAGGGCGTCTACCGCTCGGAGGATGGCGGCGCGACCTGGCAGCGCACCGAAGGCCCCACCGACCTCCGCTCCTTCACCGGTGGGTCGAACGCAAAGGACGGCTGTGTTCTCTACTGCGCTGTCCCATTGAAGGCGGTGAACGGCACGCTCACGGGCGGGGTCTACCGGTCCACTGATGGCGGCCGCACCTGGGAATCAGCCATGGGGACCGGCCTTCCGACCGAGGGCCGGCGCCAGCCGCAGTATGACTACGTGCTCACCACGAATGTGCATCCCACCGTGATCTATGCCGCGAGCGGACGCGGCGGGCTGTTCCGCAGCGACGATGCCGGCCGAAACTGGCGGCCGGTCCTCGCCCACGCCGACTACTCAACCCTCCACATGGAGCCGGGGTACCTGCAGGCCGAGACCGGCCGGTGGGGAGACAATATCTCGGGGATCGCGATCAACCCCGCCGACCCCGACAACCTCATCGTAGCGGACTGGATGACCGCCTCCGTCACCCGCGACGGCGGCCGCTCTTGGAGGGTCGCCAACACCCGGCAGGCCCCGGGCCAGGGCGCGCCCGCCAAGGGGCAGCGCTGGCTGAACAACGGCCTGGTCGTCACCACTGTCTGGCACTACTACATTGACCCTTTCGAGCACAACCGGCACTACATGGCCTATACCGACATCGGCTACGCGCGCTCGACCGATGCCGGCAAGTCCTGGTACTGGCAGACTGGCAGGCCCATGCGCAACACCACCTACGAGATCGCATTCGACCCGGAGGTGCCGGGCAAGATGTGGGCCGCCTTCGCCGACCTCCACGACATTCCCAACGCCAACGTCATCTCCGGCCGGCACTACCGGGCCCAGGCCGGCGGCGGAGTCGGCATCAGCGAGGACTTCGGCGTCACCTGGCGCGACACGTCGGAGGGCCTTCCCTCGAAGCCCGTGGTCTCGGTCGTCCTCGACCCGAAGAGCGCGAAGGAAGCTCGCGTCCTCTACGCCTCGCTGTTCGAGGCCGGTGTCTTCAAGTCGGTGGACGGCGGCAAGACCTGGCAAGAGAAGTCCAAGGGTCTTGGCGCGCCCGGCGTGAATATGCGCGCCTGTCGCCTGATCCTTCACAACGACGGCTCGCTGTTCTGTCTGGTCACCGCCATGCGGCAGGACGACCGCTATCTCCCGGAAGGTGTGGGCCTCTACCGCTCTCGCGATGGCGGCGAGAGCTGGGAGTGGATCAACCGCTCGCACCCAGTTCTCTGGCCCAAGGATTTCGATGTTGATCCCCGCGACAGCCGCGTCATCTACCTCGGCGCCGCGGACGCCGATGCGCCCGAGGGTGGGCTCTACAAGACCACGGACGGCGGTCAGTCCTGGACCCGCATCGCCCGCCAGGGCCCGCAGACGTTCGGCGCCACCATCAACCCGAAGCGACCCGACTGGGTCTACATGGCCCTGTGTGAAGGGGCAGAGGGCCCCGGGCTCTGGCTGAGCAAGGATGCGGGGAGGACCTGGAAGCCGATGAAGGACCTGCCCTTCCGGATGATCCAGCGCGTCAGCTTCGACCCGGACGATGACTCGGTCATCTACGTCAGCACCTTCGGTGGCAGCGTCTGGAAGGGCCCGGCGGAGGAGTAAAGGCATAGGGCCGGCGGGCGTGGACAAGGCGCGCATTTCCCACCACGGCGCGCATTCCCTGGGGGAAATGCGCGGGTGCCGCGTCAGCGCGGCCGCGCGAACCGCGCGAGGTAGTTTCGGCCGTTCTCTGCGTGGTAGGTGACGACAGTCTTGTCACCCACGATCTGGCTGCTCACGCCCGCAGGAAGCTCCGTCGGCGTGAGCGGCTCATCAACCGTCACGTGGAACGTGCTCGCCGCGTGAGTCGGGTCACTGACCGCGAGGGTGAGGCCGTCGCCAGTGTCCTCGTAGAACGCGAGGCAGGCGCGGTCCGCCGACAGCTTCCCCGCTGTGCCCGGCTCCCAGAAGATCACCCCCGTCAGGTTTCGTCGGTCCTGTCTGACCGCGTGTGTCCTGCTGTCGTGCTCAAGGATGGTGATCTCCTCCGCCGCGGCATAGGCCTGGGTCTCCGCCGCCGTCTTCCTCGGCAGAACCGCGTAGGCGTAGGCCGCGTCCGCCGCGTGCGTCCCGTGATCAAACCAGAGCGTGAGGACCGGGTTCGAGTGCGGCGTCTCGTCCGAGTAGTCGTTCAGGTCTCGCCACGCCCCGGTCTGCATTTCGCGCTTCAGCTTCAGGCGCTGCGGCTCCGGGAAGTAGTACCCGATCCCATCGCAGTGCGCCCACTTGGCATTCTGCACCTCCGCGCTCCAGGGGAGAGTGGCGGGCTCGACCTGCCCGTCCACCGTCAGCGGCGCCGCGGCCTCGGAGAGAGGCCGCTGGTCCACGATGGTTTCGGCCGGGCTCTCGCTGGGGCAGTTGATGTCACTGCCCAGGCAGACGATCTCATCATCGAAGAAGAACCAGCTCTTCCTGGCCGTAAGAACGCAGGCGTTGGCCGCCAGTTCCATGGCCGAGGTGCCATGATCTCTGGTGGAGGCGCCGCCTACGAAGGATCGGCCCGCACCCGTCGGCCGTCCGGAGTATCCCTCCCCGGGCTCGAGGTGCTTCCTCTCCACCGTCGTCCCCGGCAAGCGCAGCCAGTCGAGGGTGGGCAACACGTCATGGGTAACGTAATCGTTGCCCTTGAGGAAGACCCACAACAAGCCGTCGGACTGATGCCAGGAAGTCTTGCCCTCCCGGTTGATCAGCTCGGCCGCCTTGGTGCGGTCCGAGAACATCCGCAGGGAGGCGAAGTACTGCGGCCGGCGGTGGACAGTGTAGTCGGACTCCCAGAAGTGCCTGTGGCCGACGAGCGGCGCCGCGGGGGTCGGGCTCTTCCTGGTTGTCGTCCATAGCGGCGCCGTCCGTATCGCGTAGGAGGGGTTGACCTGCTGCATGCACTTGGTGGCGGCGATAGCCTCCTTCTGCCACGGACTCGGCGCGTTCGCCAGCACCAACAAGGAGAGTGGCACCTCCATCGGGCTGCTATTCCCACGGGTGATCCCCCGGCCTGCGCACGAGGGATCGTAGTAGTTGTCGTAGATGCACCAGAGAGTGCTGTCCATAATGTAGTGTGCGAACGTCTCGAAGTTGGCCCGCGGGATCTCGTAAGGCGTGCCTCGGGTGATCCAGATGTACTGGGCCACGTCATCGGTGAAGTCCGCGCCATAGCCGCCGGTGTAGAGCAGCGGCCCGTGCTGGTGGAAGGAGTAGTCCTCTTTGATCCCCTCCCCTTTCTGCACCGCGCACTGCTGGACAAACGTCGTCTTCACGATCTCGGCCCGCTTCGCATCGCCGGTCAGCAGGGCCAGGTAGAGATGGTTCATGGCGAGCCAGATCGCGTTCTCGCCGGTGGCGCGCGACGCATCTGACCCGGGTGCCGGAGGCAGGAGCGTGAGGTGGTATCTCCGGTTCGGACCCGCGCCGGGCGGCGTATCGAGCGCGTCCTCCATGAGTAGGTGGCGGATGGCTCCTTCGACCTGGCCCACGGTGGCCGGACTCAGTCGCCCTTCCATCAGCAGCAGCGTTTCGCCGAGCGTGCCCGGCATGTCCACCTGCCACCACCACCAGTTCCCCGGGGTCGGGCAGTCCTCGCCGGCGAGCGGCCGGACGAATGCGAACGCCCTCTCGATCGCTCCTATGAGGTCTGGGTTGCCGTACATGGCCTGCCCGGGCGTGCGGAACCCCCGCGCCATCCGTCTGATGCGACCGAGGTGCCCCGCGATGCGCGCTTCCTGATCCGGCGAAGCCGTATAGTCAACATCGCTCCAGCTTCCATCGGGGCGCAGGGAGGTGAGGGCGGCGCGGGCCGACCTCTCAGTGTCGCGTAGAGAGTCGGCCACCATTGGGTCATCACGATCGGCCCCGGCACCTGTCCAGTAGCCCAGGAGATTGCTCTTGAGCTTCGCCAGGTCCGGGTCCGCCGCGCCACTCGCCGTCTGGCCGAGCAACGCCACCATCAGCCACACGAGACAGAGCAAGACTGGGGATGCCACTGCCATATCGTTCACGTCTCCAGGATCACGTTTTCAGAGTAGAGCCATCTGACACAGGTTACGGGATGTGACCCGCCACTCCTCCAGGCCGGACCCGGGTGGTCGAGGCCGTGACCTGTGGGGACATGACCGGCTGCGGCATTTCTTCGCAGCCGCCGCGTGCTTCTGCCCCTCAGCAGCCGGGTGTGGTATAGTGGCGCACCATGCGAGGAGAACGGACACCTGCAACCAGCAGAGAGGTCGGGCCGCGCTGGGCGGGGCGCGTCTCGCAACAGACGATCAGGCAGCTCTACGAGACCGACGCCAGAGGCGTCTACGACGAGGAGCTGATTGACGACGTCGGCTGGGCCCTCTACGCGCGCTGTCAGAGCCTGCTGGAGGCCGAAACCGCGCGCGGCGGGAAGGCGAAGTGCCACCAGTGTGGCGGCGTGATCTCCCACACGGGACAGAGGGAGGAAGTGCTCTGCTGTCCTGAGTGCGGCTGGACGATCAAGTGGGACGCGTACTTCAAGAGCATCCAGCACAAGCAACTGAGCGGACCCGACCTGGTGGGCCTGTTCACGCAGTATGTTTCCACGTTCCCCGCCGCCGCGGGTGCGCGGCAGAAGATGCTTCACATAGATCGCCTCCTCCACGGCTTCCACTGGTCCGTCGCTACGGGACCGAGACGACCCGCGGCCATCAACCTGGTTGAGGGAAGGCTGTCCGAGGTAATCCAGTTTCTCGACACTCTGACCTATGGTCGCGGAAGCACGCCGGGCGCCAGGAAGCGACATGCCGCCTGGCGCAAGTCCATGAGCGATGCCCTGGAGTCGTGGGGCGGAGCGCGGCTCGACTGTGACTGAGGTAGTCTGCCCCGTGGGGTCCGTGACGATCTGACTCTCACATCATTGTGCGGCGCCAGCACCCACGGCGCCGCGTCCATCTGTCAGCCATCCCCGGACCCGCGCGACACCCCTCCTCAGTTCAGATGCGGCTCCTGCATGGCAGGCGAGCCGGAGCGCGGGGAGTCTCTGCTCACGCGCCTCGAGGCGCCGCTCGCGCCGCCTCGCCAAGCGTCGGTCCAGAGAGGACCTGGCTCGCACGGAGGTGAAAGCTGTTCTCATGGGGCGCCATGGGGCAGGAGGCACGGGCGACGGCAGTGGGTCGCCCCTACGAGTTGCCGCGACGGGCTGATGGTGATGGGTCATGAGTGATAGGACTGTCCAGCGGTCCGCCGGGAACCAGACGGAATCCGCGGCCGCGTCGTGGCGAACAGTGCTGCAGCTCGGGCTCGTCGTTCCCGCCGCCGTAGGTCTGGCCGCTGGCTGCTACCTCGCCGGCCGGGAGGTCGTCGCCAACAGGTATCTCGCGCAAGGGCTGTGGCGCAGCTCGCTCTGGCTCGCCTGCCGCTGCTCACTGCTCGGCGCGTTGGCCGGGATAGGGGCGGGCCTCTGGCTGCTGGCCTGGGCGCGCGGCCGCAGAGGGTCGCCCCTACGGATGGGGCCGGTGCTCTCCGGCTCACTGGCCTTGCTGGTGGTCTTCATGCCGTCTGAGGCCCCTGACATCCTTGAGGTGCCGTGGCAGCCTGTGTTCGCAGTCGCCATTGTCCTGGCCTGGGCTCTGGCAAGCGCCATTCTGCTGCGTCGCAGGCCAGATGCTGACCGGCCCACAGACATCATCGGCGGCATGTGGACGGCCCTGGTGTGGCTTGGCTATCTCCTCGCGCTGGCCCGGCTGTGGGCTCATCCGATTGGGCCCGGGTGGGTGATGGCGGGCCTCGTGCCTGCGAGCTTCCTGGCCGTGCTGGCAGTGCAGTCCTTCGGCCGTCGCCCCATCGAGTCCCTGGTCGGTGCGGTGGGTCGCCGCGCCTGGGGGCCCAAGGCGGTCCCTCGTCTCTGCATGCTTGCCACGGCGGTGTTGGGGGCCGGTCTCGTGCTCTGGTCGAGCGGATGGGTGGTGGCAATCCAGGTCCGGGGCCGGGCCAGGGGCCGGCCCAACCTGATCCTGATCATCGGCGACACGGTCCGCGCCGACCGCATGAGCCTGCTATCCAAGCCCACTAGTGGGTGGGACCTGACTCCGAACCTGCGGCAACAACTCGTCCCGCACGGCACAGTCTTCCGGCGCGCCCACTCCCAGGCGCCCTGGACGCTTCCCTCCATCGCCTCCATCTTCACGGGGCTGTACCCGGAGGAGCACGACGCCCAGACGGGTGCGAGCCGTCTGCTCCCGGCGAGGCTCACTCTCGCCGAGATCCTGCGCGAGGCCGGCTATCGGACCATGGCCGTGGTCTCCACGCCCTTCGTCAGCTCCGATGCCGGCATGTTGCAGGGCTTCGACCTGCGCGACGAGTCCCAGATCCCTGACCCTGATGCCATTACCTCAGCGGAGGTGACGAACAGGGCACTGGCCTTTCTCAAATCCGCCCAGGGCGAACCGTTCTTCCTGCTCGCCCACTACTTCGATCCGCACTATCCCTACCAGCATCACCCGGAGTTCGGCTTCGCCACCACCGGGGTGGGCCGCTTCCATCCCGTGAAGCTGAGGGTAGCTGCAGGTGGTATCAGCGACAGCATGCAGGCGGAGCTCGCGGCGCTGTACGCAGAGGAGATCGCCTTCACCGACTCCCAGATCGGTCGCCTGCTGGCCTACCTCGACCAGCACGACCTGTGGCGCTCGACCTGCGTCGTCTTTGTGGCGGACCACGGCGAGGAGTTCCGCGACCACGGCTCGTTCGAGCACGGACAGACCGTCTACGAGGAGGTGGTCCACGTCCCGCTCGTGGTGGCGGACCCCGCGCGCGGCGGGCCTGCGGTCGCCGATGATGTAGTCGAGACCCGTTGGCTGTTCGGGACGCTGCTAGACCTGCTCGGCGTCACCCCGCCGGTCGGCCGCGCGGCAACGCACAACCTGTTTGCGCCGCCGCAAGGCAGGGAGCAGTATGCGCGGAGCTCCAACGGCTACGGGGGAGCCGAGTCGTGCCTCATCGGCTGGCCGTACAAACTCATAAAGGGAGAGCATCGTGTTCAGATGGGAGATGTCGGACCTGGCTCGGACCACCAACGCGGGGAGCCCCGCCCGGATCGGCGAGCTGCCGGACGCGGCATCTCGCTCTTTGATCTGCGCAACGACCCTGGCGAGACCCGTGACCTCAGCGGAGAGCGTCCCGACCTCGCGAAACGCCTGCTAGCATCGCTGGAAACGCTGAACGAGAAGATCGCCAGCGAGGCCAGGGCTGAAGCGATGCCACCCTTGAGTCCGGAACACTCGCGCCGCTTGCACGACTTGGGCTATCTGTGAGCGTGCAAGCTGCCGATCGGATGGCGCATCGGGGACGGGCGCCGGCGCGCCAGGGGTCGTATTGAGATGAGCGCACGCGTCCTTCGGAGCCCCATCAGCGGGAGGGTCTTCCTGCCGGCGGTTGGACGCGCCAGCCTCGTGCTGGTGCTACTGGCCGCGCTGGCCGCCCAGGCGCTGTTCGCCGCGCTTGCCACCTCGGCCACCGATGACGAGCCTTACTATGTCGTCTCCGGCCTCTCGGCCCTGCTCACCGGCGATTACCGGCTGAGCGTAGACCATCCACCTCTCATGCCTATGGTCTGCGGAGCGGCCGCCTACCTGGCCGGCGCCGCGCCGATCCCGCGCAACCAGGACTGGGCCGCGGCCCTGCGGCTGAAGTACTCCTACTTCTACCTGTGGACGGGCGCCAATGCCCCCAAGGCCGTCAGGCTGGTCACGGCCGCTCGCCTGCCCGTGATCGCGCTCTCCCTGGCCCTTGCCCTCCTCGTCTTCGTCTGGGCACGGCAGCTCTACGGCTGGCGGGCCGCGCTGCTCCCGCTTGTCCTGTACTGCTTCGAGCCCAATATCATCGCGCACTCGTCGGTCGCCACGCTCGATCTCGGTCTTGCCGCCGCCTTCTCCTTCGCTCTCTATGCGTTCTGGCGGTTCCTCGGCACCAGGAGATGGGTGTATCTCGTTCTGACCGGGATCGCGCTCGGCGCGGCGGCGGCCGTTAAGCTTCCAGGTCTGCTGCTCCTGGTTGTGCTGCCTGTGCTCGCCTCCATTAGAGCCAGCGCAGATCCGCGAGCTGCGCCGGGCGAGAGTTCGCTCGAGGTGGCGCGGTCCGGTGGCTGGCGGACGATCCTGCCCTACTTCGCGGCGATCCTCGGCATTGCGCTGGTGTCCCTCTGGGCCGTCTATCGTTTCGGTCTGGGACCTTTGTCACTGGTGCCAGGGGCGGCGCGGATGCCCTTGGGGCAGTACTGGCAGGCGATCTCGTTCCAGGTTGGCCATCAGCAGATGGGGCATCCCGCGTATCTGCTGGGGCAGACATCAGCTGCCGGCTGGTGGTACTACTACCCGCTGGCATTCCTGGTCAAGACGCCCCTGCCGCTGCTGATCCTGCTCGGCCTGGCCTTCAGCCGCAGTGGGGCAGGTTTGAAACCTGTCCTACCACGGAGTGAGCTCTTCCTGGTGGTCCCGGCGGCGATCTTCCTCGTGTTCACGATGGCTCAGAAGCTGGACCTCGGGATCAGGTACCTCCTGCCCATCTACCCACTGCTCATCATCCTGACCGGCCGGACCCTCGCTGGCAGGAGCAAGCTCCTGCCCAACGGAGCAGCCGGAGGCCGCCCGAGGTGGATGAGTGCCGCGGTCATGGCGCTGGCAGTATGGGCAGTGGCGGAGGCCCTGCTCTACTCGCCGCACTACCTCGCCTACTTCAATGAACTGGCTGGGGGGCCGAGCCACGGCACCCGGGTGTTGGTGGACTCGAATCTCGACTGGGGCCAGGACCTGAAGCGCCTCGCGGCCTGGCAGCGCGCCCACCCGACCGCGTCGCCGCTGCACTTCGCCTATTTCGGCCCGGCGAATGTCGCGCTCTATGGGGTCAAGTGCGAGCGTCTGCCCGACCTCGGGCCCAAGGACCCGCCCAGGCCGCCCGAGTGGTACTTCACAGAAACGCGCCCGCGCCCCGGCTGGATCGCGATCAGCGTGAACTGCCTGAAGCTGATTCCCGCCTACGGTTGGCTGGAATCGTATCGGCCCGTTGACCATGCCGGGTACTCGATCGCCATCTACCACATCCCCGCGCTCTCCGGCCCGGCGCAGCCGGGCATGGGAGCCCCATCGCCGGGGCGCTAGCCTGGCCGGGAGGCCATGCATGTCGAAGCTCGCCCTGATTGCATCGTGCGTACTCTGCCTGTTGGCAGTCGGGCGGTCGGCCGAGGCCGCGGACGACACGCGCGGTGCGGCAGAGATGGGAGCGCTTGCGAGCCAGTCCTATGTCTGGATTGAGGGCGAGGCGCCGGCCGAAGTGAACGTGACTCCGACGGTCGCGGGCTGGGGGCACCCCGAGTTCCTCTCTGGCGGGAAATGGCTGCAAGTGAGCATTCCAGCGGGGGCTGCGGAGCAACCCCGCAGTCGGGACGCGGAGCAGGTCGAGAAGGAGGCGCCAGCAGAGGGCGTGCTCATCCGCTACCACTTCCGCATCGAGCAGCCGGGCGATTACCAGGTCTGGAACCGGATCGGCTATGAGTTCGCGCGCTCACCCTTCAACTGGCGCGTGGACGACGGCGAATGGCAAGCAGTGGGGCCGGAGCAGTTGACCACGGACCTGATGGAGCTGTCGGAGTGGTGCGAGGTGGCCTGGCTGGAGCTGGGCGAGAGGAAGCTGACGGCCGGGGAGCACGCACTCGAGGTCCAGGTCCCCAGGACCAAGGATGACAAGGGCGCGCCGGCTCGTCTGCTCTATGCCTCTGATGCGCTCTGCCTCAGTCTGGGTCCGTTCCACCCCCACTCCAGGTACCAGCCGGATGAGGATTGGCGCACGCCGGACGACCGGGCGGCGGCCGCGAACGTGTTCCACTTGCCGGAGCCGACCGAGGCCGGCAGTCGGGCCTCAGTCGCGCTGAAGGGCGCGTGGGAGGTCTGCCGCGATGATGAGCAACTTCCTGGCGAAGTAGCCGCCCCCATCTCCGCTCTCCCGCAGGAGCCGCGGTGGAGCGCGATCCAGGTGCCTGGGGACAAGAACACGCAGCGGCCCGACTTGCTGCTCGCGCACCGCCTCTGGTACCGCACGCGGGTCGAGGTGTCGGCTTCCCTGGTGGGCCGCGCCTTCTTCCTTACCTTCCCGCAGAACAACCTGAACACGACCGTGTACGTGAACGGCGTCTACTGCGGGTTCAACAAGAACCCGTTCGCCCGGTACTCGGTTGACGTGACCAAGGGCATGAGGGCCGGCGTCAACGAGATCTGGGTAGGGATACGGGACGCCTACTACGGGTACTCGGCCAACCCCAAGGATCCAATGAAGCTGCGTCGGAGGTTCAACCTGCCGGTCTCGTTCGAGGGCAAGGGCTTCCAGGAGCTGGCCTACCCGATCTGGGGGCATTTGGAGTCGGGCCTGCTGCAGACGCCGGTGCTGACCGCGGCCGGAGCGGTGTATGTGCAGGATGTCTTCTGCCAGCCATCGGTTGCGAAGAAGGAACTGGTGGCGGAGGTGGCGCTGAGCAATAGGTCGCCGGACAGGGCCACCGGGGAGTTGCTCTGGGAAGCGGTGAACGATCGGACTGGTGAGGTGGAGAAGCGCTTCCCCGCGGTTGCGTTCGCGCTCGACGCCGGCGTCGCTCAGACGCTGCGACTCGACGACAGGTGGGAGAGCCCCAGGCTCTGGTGGCCGGATGACCCCAACCTCTACCGCCTGCGCACCACGGTGCGAGCAGCGGGGCACGTGGTGGACATCACAGAGACCTCCTTCGGCTTCCGGGAGTGGACGAGCGAAGGCAAGGATTTCAAGCTCAACGGCATCCCCTGGCACGGCTGGGCGGACTGTCACACCGCGAAGACCAAGGAAGAGTGGCTGGCGTTCTACCGCAAGACGAATCAGCGGACGACGCGGTTCTGGGGCACGACGTGGCAGGGAATGGCGCCCGAGGAGGCGCTGGATTTCCTCGACGGGAGCGGGGTGGTGGTGCGGCGCTCGGGGATGCTCGATGGCGAGGCGATCGGCTACATGGCGATCGAGCAGGACCCTGACCTGAAGAAGGAATCGCCGATCAAGATGGACCTGATGCGCAACTGGCGCGATCAGATGGTGGCCGAGGTGATGGGCGAGCGCAACCACCCCTCGATCATGATCTGGTCAATCGAGAATGAGTGGCTCTACATCAACTGCATCAACCTCTACTCCGACCTTATGGATCAGTTCGAGGCGGAGACGCAGAGGACCGCCGACGCGGTGCGCGCGGCTGACCCCACGCGCTTCACCATGACCGACGGCGGCGGGGCCACCAAGGCCAACACCATGCCCGTGCATGGCGACCACTACCCGTTCGCGGACTACCCGCGCTACCCCGCGCTTGCCTATGAAGCGAACCCGACCGGGGGAGGCAAAGGGCGGTGGGCCTGGGATCAGCAGCGGCCCCGCTTCATCGGAGAGGATTTCTACGCCAACGGGATCAACCCGGCCGACTACTCCTACTTCGGGGGCGAGGAGACCTTCCTGGGGAAGGCGCAGGCGCGCCCGGCGGCCGGGCTGATCTACCGGATGCTGACCGAGGGATACCGCTGGGCGGGATATGGCGCATGGCAGTTCTGGCTGGGCCAGGACGAAGCGCGCGACCAGTATCTCTCGAACGCTCCCCGCGCGGTGTTCTGCCGAGAGTGGGACTGGACGTTCGGCTCCGGACAGGCGGTGAAGCGGACCCTCGCGATCTTCAACGACACGCGCTTCGGCGATCCGATCACGTTCACCTGGAGGCTGAGCTTCGCTGGCAAGACGGTCGCTAGCAGTACCACCACTCACCACGTAGCGCCGGGCACGCACGAGGAGTTCGGCGTTCCGATCACCATGCCCAAGGTCAACGGCCGCCAGGAGGGCGAGCTGACCCTGATCCTCACGGTGAGTGGGCAGGAGGTCTTCCGTGACACCAAGGCGGTGTCGGTGCTGAACACCGCGGGCAGGCCCGCGGGCCTGCGCAAGCTGGTCAAAGGCGAGGTGCTGGTCTACGACCTGAAAGGAGGCATCGCGTCCTTCCTCAAGGCTCGCGGGATTCCGTTCCGGACCGTCACAGACCTGGCCGCGCTGCCCACCTCCGGGAAAGTGTTGGTGGTGGGCAAGGATGCGGTGGCCGCGGAAGAGAGCACGTCCGGCCGGCTGGCCGCCTATGCTCGCGGCGGGCGGACCGTGATCGTGCTCGAACAGCAGCACCCGCTGAATGGCGAGGCGCTGGCCCCGGCCGAGATCGAGGCCGGGTCGAATAAGGGACGCACGGCCTTCGGGGAGGACCTGGATCATCCGGCCCTGCGCGGGCTGAAGCAGAAGGACTTCTTCACCTGGGGGCCGGACGAGGTCGTCTACCGCAACGCCTACGTGAAGCCGAAGCGCGGGGCCAAGTCATTGGTGCAGTGCGACGAGCGATTGGGAGACTCGGCCCTGGTGGAGGTCTCCGCAGGCAAGGGGCTGATGCTGCTGAGCCAGCTCACGATCGGCGAGAAGCTGACGGAGAGCGCGGTGGCGCAGCAGCTCTTGCTCAACCTGATCACCTATGGGAGCGAGTACCGGCTCGAGTACCGTCAGGTCGCGGCCTGCACATCAGACGATCCTCAGTTGGGGAAGGCCTTGGACGCGGTCGGGGTCCGGTATGCCCGAACCGCCGGGCCGCTGGACGCGATCAGCTCTCTCGGCCCCAGGATAGCTATCGTCTCCGCCACGCCGGCCAACCTGAAGACTCTCGCTGCCCACGCGGCGGCGGTGGAGCGCTTCACCCAGGGGGGAGGGTGGATCGTCTTCCACGGCCTGACGCCTGACGGGCTGGCCGACTACAACCGGATCGTGGGCTGGGATCACATGATCCGGCCCTTCCGGCGCGAGCGCGTCACTTTTCCCGCGAAGAAGAGTCCGCTCACCTCCGGTCTCACGTCAGGCGACATCGTCATGTACTCCTCAGAGCGCCTCTTCGACTGGACCTCTGACATGTTCGTCGCGTCGGATGTGTTCAGCTATGTGGTGGACTACGACGAGGTGGCGCCGTTTGCGCAGCTCCCGAGCGAGTACCACTACAACATCGTGAACGGGTTCGTGTCCGCGGACGGCTGGAAGTACATCTTCTCCTTCGACCTGAACGCGGAGCGGCCCGAGTTCACAATGAAGTTCCCGATACCGCAGGAGATCACGGAGTTCACCTGGATCGGCAACGCCTTCTATCATCCGGTAACCAAGGTGGAGCTGACCTTTGACGGCAAGGAGACGCTCTCGTTCGCCACCGAACCGAACAACGAGCCGCAGACCTTCGCTATCACGCCACCGCGGAAGGTCAGCGATCTCCGGCTGCGGATCGCGAGCTGGGAGCGCGCGAGCAGGACCGCCAACGTCGTCGGCATAGATAACATCTACCTGAAGGCGAAGCGACCGGCCGAGTTCTACCAGACGGTGAGGCCCATGCTCAATGTGGGCGGGCTGATGGAGTACCACAAGGGCAAGGGCGGCATCGTGCTCTGCAACCTGCTCTTCAAGGACCAGGAGGAGCTGCCGGAGAACGCCGGCAAGAAGCTCTCCATCCTCGCCACCATCCTCCGTAACCTGAAGGCCCCGCTCGTTGGTCAGGAGCCGTAGAGGAGCTGGCGGGGCAGCCAGGGCTGTACTCTCCGTGAGCCGTCGCCCCGAGGACGGGGCTCCCACGCGGCGACCTGCCGGTGCTAGTCGGCAGCCGGCGTATACGTGCGAACGCGGTTGCTGTCCAGCCAGCGGACCACGAGGCCGCGGGCTGGCACCATGATGCCTCGGTAGGGGAAGGCTTGCGTGGCGAAGTTGGCCACCACCTCCACCCGGTCGCCGAATACCGTGCGCTGGACGAGCCGGTCCGGTGTCAGCCACGAGAAGTCTGTCATCGGCAGCAGTGCGACCTCCCGGTGCAGCGGCGAGAAGAATCGGTAGTGGGAGACGATTCGCGCTCGCTGCTTCTCGAACTCGTCGAGGTTCAGGTGATAGAGGGGTGGCACCCCGTAGAGCAGCTCCAGCAGCTCTGTCGTCGCTGTCTGGTCCCGGAACTTCAGGCTCCCGGCCGACCAATGGTGGGTAGCGATCACCGAGTCGTGGAACACGGTCTGGTAGAGTGGGACCCGGAACCGCGGATCGAAGTATCGGGTGCGGTAGGCGGGCTTCAGCGGGACTTGCTTCATCATGATCTGCGGCCCGTCGGGCGGCCAGTAGCCGCCCAGGTAGTAAGGCGAGGCCTTGTTCTTCTGGAGGTCGGGGTCTCCCCAGCCGATCACCGGTGTCATCATGCCATGCGCGAAGTGGATGACCGGGGCCGCGTAGGCCGCCCCCCGCTCCGACCCGATCACTAACCCGTACGTATCCCTGATCCACGCCATCCTGTCCAGGCGCGCGCGCATGTCGTCCTGCTGGGTGGCGGGGTGCGCGGGTGAGTAGTCGTCCTCCAGATCGCCGTAGGCGTCGCAGTCCACGAACCAGGAGTTGAACGGCTCCGGCAACTCCTGCATCAGGCGCGTGACTCTCGCCTTCACATAGGGCATGGCGACGCTGGGATTGAGACGATAGCCCTTCCCCTGGAATCCACGCAGCGGCTGGCCGTTTCGGCGGATGACCGCGCCGGTCTCATAGAGGTGTAGGTCGAACTGCGCGGTCTCCCAGGTATCGGGCTCATCCGGGCGGTGGATGCTCTCATAGGAGTCGTAGGTCGCGATCAGGTAGCCCAGGTCCTTCGCCTTCCGGATCGCCTGGGGATGGCGGAATCCGCCTTGCCAGGAGTCCAGCCCTAGCCAGAGCCGATCCAGCCCGGCCGCCGCGAGACGCTCCATCATCTTCACCGACACCCCGTCGCCCCACCGATCGCTGCTCACGAACTCGCCCGGGAAGGCGGCCTCCAGCAGTAGGCAGTTCAGTCGCAGCAGCCGCGGGGTGGAGAGACCCGCGGGCCGGGTCGCCAGGAGCTTCTGCGCTTCGGCCGATACCCGAATGCCCTGCCACGCGGCGGCCTGGTAGAAGTCGCTCCGCGCGAGCACCTCGCTCAGCGCGTCCGCGACCTCGCGGGTCAGAGCAGGATAGGCCTGTCCCGGCGACGCTACCTGCTCCACCGCGCGTCGCGCCTCCGGTGAGAGCAGCTCCCAGATTCGGCGTCCCGGCGATGGGCGGGTGTCTCTGCCCTGCTTGACCAGCTTGCCGGCGAAACGCCGCCACTGCGGGACGTCGTGCCGGCTGAGCAAGGAGTTTCCCCAGAGGTAGACGTGGGCGGCCCCCACCAGCTTTGCCGCCTCCGGTGTCTTCCTGATCTTGTCCTGGAGGCTGACGAAGTCGCCGTGCTCGATCAGCCACCGGCGGTACTGGCGCGCCGGCTCGACCGGCGAGCGCGGGCCCAATCGGATCACGACTTCGTAGTCCTCCGGCTGCGGGGATGCGAACTCATGCGTGAGTCGGGCGGCGCTCCGCCCCTGGTGCGAGTAGAAGGTGAGCGCGTTGTGGAAGGGGTTGGTCAACAGGTAGGTCACCGAGTAGTCCTTGCAGTCCAACCCCCAGAACGGCATCGCCAGCCCCTCGGTGGTGGTCATCGGACTGGCCTGCACGAGGGAGGACAGCCACTCCGCGTTGTCGGCCGGGACGTAGCTCCCCTCGTCGAGAGGCAGAACATAGGCCAGGACCGCGCGGTCGTGGCCGATGACAGGCCAGGTGATCTCACCCTTGGAGGTTGATCGGAAGCGCACCGATAGCGCCTCCCCTGCCAGCCGCATGCTGACCGAGCAGCCTTTCCCAGGGATCTCCCAGCTCGCCTCCTCCTTGCCCTGCGCCAACGCGCCCGCCGGCCCCAGCCCCTCTTGCGGCGCCGACAGCTCGATCGGGGCCTTCCCACTCGGCCTGGCCGTGACGGCGAGTGTGGCAGGAGCGATTTCGACGCTCCAGGTGGAGTTCGCGAGTTGGAAGCTCTGCGGAGCGCCAGCCGCGTCGCCAGCGCCGAGGCACGCAGTAGTGAGCATGAGGACGAGACACCACACCCGAAGGGTGCGCATTTGCTCCGCCGCTCGCGTGTGAGTCATCAGCATGCCGTCCTCCCGACTGCAGTGGCGCAGGCTTGAAACCTGTCCCACAGTTCTGGTTTCACACAGCAGGAGGGGTTCCCCTGCCGGATATTCCGCTTGCCCCAGGAACGCCGACGAGTCCCGGCGAAGCGGATGCGCCAGTGCCGACGACTTCAGCACCATCACCGCCTTCCCCGACGGAACCGGGCTCCGGGGTGAGGCCCCGCGCGATAGGCATCGCCCTCGTGCTCATTGTCGCGCTCGCCATCGCCGGGTTCTTCATCGAGCTCCAGCTCTTCCTCGCCTACGACTTCAACACCCAGTCTCCGCCCGTGGCGCCGCTGGGCGTAGTAATCCTGGTGGCGCTGGCTAACATGGCGGTCTCGCGGTTCGGCCGCGGCCTGAGCCGCAAGGAGCTGCTGACCATCTACTGCATGGTGACTGTGGGGGCGCCGCTCATTGCCCACGGCACGGTGCTCTGGATGCTCTGCATCACCATTGGCCAGCGCGAACTCGCCCGCACCATGACGGACTGGCCGAGTGCCTTCTTCCAGTACATCCCCTCCTGGTTCGCACCCAGCGACGCGGGCGCGGTCGAGGGGTTCTTCCGGGGCGACTCGACGGTGCCCTGGGCGCTGTGGCTGCAGCCGCTGCTGCTGTGGGGGCTGTTCTTCCTGGCGCTCTACGGGGCCAATCTCTGCCTGCTGGTGATCTTCCGCCGGCAGTGGGTGACGCACGAGCGGCTGAGCTTCCCGGTGGCGCAAGTGCCTCTGGAGGCGATCCAGGATGGAGACCGAGGAGTGGGCCGCCTGTCGCGGTCGCGCGCCCTCTGGATCGGGTTCGGCGTCGTGTTCGTGCTGGCGCTGGAGGAGCGGCTCGCCGGAGTGCTGCCCTGGCTCCCGACGATCCCCGCCACCTCCGACATCGTCCTGGTCCCCTGGCAGCGAGTCGGGCCGCTGGCAGGCATCGGCGACTTCACCATCTCCTTCTGGCCGACCGGCCTGGGGCTGGCCTACTTGATCCCCAAGGAGCTGTCGTTCTCCGTGTGGTTCTTCTGGTACCTGCGGGTGGCCGAGACCGTCGCGGCGATCGCGGCCGGCGTGACCCCGATGAAGCCGCAGGACTACTGGGGCACGGAGTTCCCCGCGCCCTACTACCAGGGCGCGGGGGCCGTGCTGGCGCTGGGGGCGCTGGCCTTCTGGAGCGGACGGCATTACCTGGCGCAGGCCGTGCGGCTGGCCGTCCGCGGCGAGCGCGAGGACGACATCATCTCGCCGCTAGGATCTCGGCTGGCGCTGCTGGGGTTGGGGCTGGCCATCGCCTACATGCTCGGGTTCTGCCTCGCCGCCGGCATGCGCCTCGTGGTGGCGGTCGTGCTGGTGACGCTGGTGCTGACCTTCCATATGGTCTGGGCGCGGCTGCGCGCGGAGAACGGGATGAGCTTCATCGGCTTCCCCTACAGTGCGGGAGCGCTGATGGAGGACCCGCTCGGAACCGCCATTCTCCGGCCCCGCGATCTCGTCACCATCCACGCCGTGGCGTGGACCTACTGGCCGGGGTGGGGCGAGGGCAGCGAGGTCATCACGGGCGCAACGCTGGACGCCCTGAAGATCAGCACCGCCGCCCGCATCGCCCAGCGCCCCCTGCTCCTCGCCATGCTCGGCGCGTTCGGGCTCGCACTGGTGGTCGGCTGCGCCGTCATACTCACGGGGACCTACCATCGAGGGTTCTGGAACTACGACCTGCTCTACAGCAGTTGGATGATCGTCACCATGCGCAACCAGGGCCAGGCCAACTTCGACGGGATCATGCACCCGACCGGCGTGAACGCAGAATCAACGACGGCGGTGGCCGGCGGCATGGCCTTCACCTTCCTGCTGGCAGTGATGCGCACCCGCTTCTGGTGGTGGCCCCTGCACCCGGTCGGATATCTGGCGGCGAACGTCTGGGGAACCCAGTCGTGGTGGAGCCCGATGTTCATCGGGTGGCTGGTGAAGACGCTGGTGATCCGCTACGGAGGACTGCGCCTGTATCAGAAGACCATGCCGGCGGCGGTCGGCATGATCCTGGCCGATCGCTTGCTCAGCTTCTGCTGGCCGGTCGTGGTGGCGCTGGCGCGAAGCTAACTCGTAGGGCAGGAGCTTGCCTCCTGCCCCGCGGCGCTTGTCGCTGCAACCCCGGCCGGGCCTCCCAGGGAGGGCATCACGCGTTCCGGGCGAAAGGGTGACGCACTGACGTGATTACCTCGGCCAACGACGGCAACCATAGGGCGGGCACACCGATGCCCGCCTGGCAGGGATTGGCATCCCCGCCCCACAGACCCCACCGTGGAGGCGTCACCGCCCGCGCGGTGCTCATCGCGCTCGTCCTCACCCCTCTGAACGTTCTCTTCCTCGTGCGGGGGAGCTGGCTGTTCGGCGGGATCACCGGCGACATGTCGCTCTTCATGAACACGGTCGGCACGCTTTTCCTCAGCGCGCTGCTCAACCGCTGGCTCCGGCGTCACCGCCCGCGCTGGGCCTTCTCCGCGGGTGAACTGCTCACCGTCTATCTGACGCTCGCCCTGGGCACCGGACTCACCTGCAGCATCTGGGATGTCGGCGGCGCCGCCCCCATCTACATGACCCACGCCTTCTGGTTCGCCACTCCGCAGAACCGCTGGCAGGACCTCGTGTGGCCCAACCTGCCGACCTGGCTGACCGTCCAGGACCACGACGTGCTAGAGGGTCTCTACTACGGGCAGTCCACTCCCTACACCGCGCAGGTCCTCCGGGCCTGGGCGGCCCCGGCGCTCTGGTGGACCCTTCTGGTCAGCACCATCATGTGGGTGGGCCTCTGCCTGAACTCGATCCTCCGCCGCCGCTGGGCCGACGAGGAGAAGCTGGCCTTCCCCATCACCGTGCTGCCGGTGCAGCTCGCCGACGAGCGCTACTCCCTCCTCAGGAGCAAGCTCTTCTGGGTCGGCGCAGGCGTGGCGGCCGGCATCAGCATCTGGAACACGCTGGTCGCGCTGCTGCCCACACTTCCCTCCATCCCCACCGGCTGGGACTTCTCCATCCTCATTGCCAACAACCGTCCCTGGAACTTCCTGCGGTTCGGCAGCGTCTCGTGGGATCCGTTCTCCATCGGGCTTACCTACCTCATCCCCCTCGACCTCGCCTTCTCCATCTTCGTCTTCGGCGTGATCTGGGCGATGCAGTACGTCGTGTTCGGCCAGCTTGGCTGGTGCGTGAGTTCGTGGTCGGGATTCCCCTACGGCGAGCAGCAGACCGCGGGCGGGTTCATCGCCCTCGCGCTGGTCGCCCTCTGGCTCGACCGGCGCTTCCTGGCCCGGGTGCTGCAGCGTGCGCTCGGGCTTTGCCCTCCGCTCCCGGATGAGAGCGAAGAGGGGCTCAGCTACCGCGCCGGAACGCTTGGCGTGGTGGCCGGGCTCGGGGTGCTGTGGTGGCTCTTTCAGCGCGGCGGCATGGCGGCCTGGGTGACCGGCATCTTCCTCGCCCACTACTTCCTGATGATCATGGTGATGTGCCGCGTGCGGGCCCAGCTCGGCCCCCCGAGCCATCAGTTCTACGGCGCCATGCCGGGCTGGGTGCTGCCGACCGTGGCCGGCACTGACGCCCTGGGACCGCGCACCCTCGGCATGCTCTACATGCTGCGGCCGCTGCTGCTGGAGCAGCGCAACAACCCCATGCCCAACCAGATCGAGGGGCTGAAGATGGCGGAGGGCGGCCGCATGGACCGGCGGCGCCTCACTCTCGTCATGGCCGTCGTTCCGATGGTGGCGCTCGTCGCCTTCTTCTGGGCCACGCTCCACACGGGATACCACTTCGGCATGGCTTCGGGGCACACCGTCGGGTGGTACACCCGCATCGGGGGCTGGGCCACCGATGGCCTCCGTTCGGACGCAGAGAATCCCGCCGGCCCCCAGTGGGGCGGGTCGCTGGCGATCCTGATCTCCCTGGCCATCACCTCGGTGCTCTACTACCTGAAGCTGCAGTTCGCATGGTGGCCGCTGCACCCGGTCGCCTACCCCATCTCTACCTCCAACACCATCGCCGGCATCACTCCCGCGCTCTTCCTCACCTGGCTGGTCAAGTCCCTGCTGCTCCGGTACGGCGGACTGCGCGCCCACCGCACCGCGCTGCCCCTGTTCCTGGGCCTGCTGGCCGGGGACGCCACCGTCTCCCTTCTGCGTGAGGTGGTGTTCTCTCTGCTGGGCCGACGGGTGTAGGAGGCCGACCACCACCGACGCCCATCTTCTCCGCCCCGAGTACCTCGCGGTCTGGGTGCAAGGGCCAGGTGACGCGTGGGTGGATGACATCTCCCTGCGCGAGATCGTGCCCTCACCAGCAGCCCCTCCTAAGGATTCTCTTGCGTTACGGTTATGCCCGTAACGCAAGAGAATCTCGCCAGACAGGCGTCACGCTCTCTCGCCGGGAGTCTCTTGCCTCATGGTCTAACCGTGAGGCAAGAGACTCCGTAGGTGACACATCCGCGGCGGCGGAGCAGCGCGGCAGAACGCAGAAACGGGGCGCCCGAAGGCGCCCCGCTCTTACGAGAGCACGCGCAATAGCCAGGGTGTACCCGTGGCCGTCCTCAGGGTCTGATCTGGTTCCAGTTCCGGCAGCACGGGTAGGTGCAGTTCTGGATGCCGCCGGTGATCGCCCAGTCCGTGCGGTTCGGCTGCGCGTGGTCTATGGTGTTGCTGATGATCGCTTCCGAGCTCATCCAGGCCGCGTGACCATCTGCGTAGCCCAGGTTCGCGCCTCCCAGGTGACGGGCCTGGCAGAATGTCTTGCGGTACTCGATATCCGTCGCCAGGCGGAGACTGCCCGCGCCGCAGGCCTGGCTGTGCTCGCAGTCCGGATTGTCCCACTGGGCGTGAAGATTATCCGTCGTGTCGTTCCAGCACACGCCGCCGACCATGCAGCAGGCGAGACCGCAGACATCGGGGTAGGCCGCCAGGTTGGCGTCCCACATCGTGTCAATCGCCCCCGTCTCGCCGACCACGACATGCTTGGCGGGGTCGTCAATCTGGCCGGTCTTCAGCTCATAGGTCGTGGGGCACCCGATGGTCTGCTCGAAGCCGCCCACCACCCGCGTGCCGGAGGTGTCGGTGCGATTCGTGGGGCACGCCTCCTGCGCGAAGGAGTCGGTGATGCTGCCGCCCCAGCCGGGCGGGTATATCCCCGTGCAGATCGTGCCATAGCACCCCCATACGTCCTGGTCCTCGTACGCCATGGTGTGAGCGAACCAGTCCGGCCCGGGGCAGATGCTGATGGTCGGGATGCGCTTGGCGCTGGGGCAGCGCCAGACGTCTCGGTTCTTCACGTACTCATCGAAGATGACCGGCCACCTCAGGTACGGATTTGCCGCAGTCGCGTACTGGCAGTTGCTCTTCTGGCCATGCTCATCGAAGGCGGCTTGCACCTCCGCCCGGTGCTCGCTCGGCGGAAACCTATCGTAGTCGGTCAGGTACATCTGGATGGCGAGGGCGATGTTCTTCACATTCGAGAGACACTGGATCTTGCGCGCCGATTCCCTGGCGCGCGCGAACACAGGAAACAGCATCGCGGCGAGGATCGCAATGATCGCGATCACCACCAACAGCTCGATCAGCGTGAAGCCACGGCGTCTCGTCAACACCGGTTCCTCCCTCCTCCTTCGAGGCCACGCTCTGCCCCCCCGTTCGGCAGGAGCTCGCTCCTGCCCAGTCGGCACTTCGAGTGCCTCGCCCCCGGCTCGGCCCGTCCCCTGACGGACTGCGCCGCGCTGGTATTACGCCTAATGACAGGGAGTCCCTCCTATCTGCCCTGATGCGGCGTAACACTCAAAACTGGACGAAGTGATGACCCCAGGAGCACGGGGAGAGCGCGGCCCCACTCCTACCCGCTCACGAGCCGCATGGCGATGTCAGCCCATTCCCACAGCCGCTGTGGCCGATAGCGGACCGTGCTGATGTCCTTCAAGATGAGCTCGACCGGGCAGCCGTGAAGGGCGCACTGCTCCAGCGTGTTCCGCAGGTCCCCCTCCACCCGATCCGGCTCCCACGTGTCCCCGGCCAGCAAGGCAGGGCTCGGTTTGCGGGAGAAGACGAAGTCCCGCCCGATCCGTTCCGCGCCCTTCGCCACGTCCACCCACGGACTCATGGAGATCTTCCTGACGTGCGGCACCGCTCGGATGATCTCGATCTTCCCGTCCAGCGGCTCACAGCAGCCGTAGTACCCGAGGCCGAAGCGCGAGAACCACCGGGCGGCGTAGTCCAGCCAGAACTCCTTGTGCATGGCCGGGGAGACCGTCGAGAACACCTGGGCCATGCCGTAGGTCCACAGGTCCCGCGCCCGCGGCCGCCCGGGGTCATAGCCCGGGGCGGGAAGCTCGTCCGTGTACGCGCCGGTGCAGTGGATGGTGTGCTGTCCGAAGCCTAACAGCCCCTGTCGCTCGAGCTGGCCGAGCAGAGAGAGATGCACCTCGGTGAGGCGGGACACGATCCGGTGCATGAACTCCGGCCTGTCCACCAGGTCGAGGATGGTGTGTTCAGGACTGCGCCATTGGACGATGATGTCCCACGGTGCGAACACCGGGAACCGCCCCTGCATCCGTACGGTGAGCACGCCGCCGAAGATCTCCTGTGCCTTCTCCTCGGCCTCCGACGTGGCCTTCTCGTCGAGCCACACCTCCGGCTCGCGTATCTTGCGGAGATCATCCTCGGTCTGAAGTTGGTCAGTGTAGGCATGACCGACGACATCGTTCCTCGGATCGGTGACCGCGATTCTCTGCACGATCGGCAGCCCGAAGCCCTCGCCGTGGATGACCTTCGGGACCTCCACCACCGGCTCGACCACCATGTCCGCCCGCATGTGTCGCCACGCATAGAGGGTCCGGCGCAGCGTGGTCTCGATCCCGCGGCAGAACTGGTCCTCGGTCTGGAGGACGAGCTCTTCCCCCACCTCCATCTCGTGCCATGGGATCTGGTCTACCATGACCATGGGGCGAACGGGCCTGAGGCCGTTGAGCGCCTTCCAGAGGGAGATGGTCTCCTGCTGCACTGGCAGGGCCGCGATCTCGGCCACCTGCTGCGCGAGCAGCCTGAGAGCATCTCGGTCCTTCCGGCTCACTGACATCGGCGGCGCTCCGTTCCTGGTGGTCGCCCCCTCGCACTGGCCCCTTCCCGGCGCCCGCCTTCGATACCTCCTGCCGCCAGGCGAACGAAAAGTGGTGCGCCGCTTCGCCGGCCGAAGGAGGATCGTGCAGGCGGCAAGCAGAACCCCGCATTCCAGATGCATGTACCTCAGTGCGTCGGAACCGTAGTGCTCCGGAGGCGGAAGATGGCGGGCAGCTCAGGAGGCGGTATCTCGAGGCGTGACTTCCTTCGTCAGGCGGCGGCCGGGGCGATGGCCGCGGCCGGCATGGGATCGGGTCTGGCGGCCGCCGGGGCCGGGACAGACCCGGGGCCGGCGAGCTCAGGGGCCCAGTCGGCCGTGCAGCTGCCGGAGGGCGTGAGCGCGGTCTGGGATCTGGTCAAGGCCTTCCAGGAGCAGACACCCACTCGCGCCAGTGTCTGCATAAACGGGCTGTGGCGCTGGCAGCCGGCCACAGAGAAGGCCGATCAGTTGCCGGCCGGCGCGTGGGGGTACTACAAGGTGCCGGGGGACTGGCCCGGGATCAGCGACTATATGCATAAGGAGTCGCAGACCCTCTATCCGCACCCGGAGTGGAAGGCAACGCGGCTCGACGGGGTCACCTCGGCCTGGTACCAGCGGGAGATCACCATTCCGAAGGAGTGGGCGGGACGGCGGATCGCGCTCTCCGCGGAGTGCGTGAATTCCTATGCGGGGGTGTTCATTGACGGCAAGGAGGTGGGCGAGATCCTCTTCCCCGCGGGCGAAGTCGACCTGACCGCGTACTGCGTGCCCGGGCGAACGTACCTGCTGAGCCTGCAGGTGGTGGCGCTGCCGTTGCGGGGGGTGATGCTCTCGTACAGCGACACCAACGCGGCGAAGCAGGTGGCGGGTTCGGTGGAGCGGCGGGGCCTGGTCGGGGACGTGTTCCTAGTGGGCACGCCCAAGGGAGCGCGTATCGAGGAGGTGCGGGTAGACACCTCGGTGCGGAAGAAGGCGATCACCGTCACCACCGCGCTCACCGGGCTGGCCGCCAATGCGGAGTACACGCTGCACGCGAAGGTGCTGGAGAAGGGCCGCGTGGTGCACACCATGCAGACCGCGCCGTTCCCCGCGGCGGACCTGAAGAACGGGCACTTCGTCTTCACCGACGCGTGGCTGGCGAAGAAGCTGTGGGATATCCACACACCGGAGAACACGTACGAGCTGAGTGTCTCGCTGCAGAGCGCGGGCAAGGTGGCGGACACCGCGCTGACGGTGCGCTTCGGGTATCGAGAGTTCTGGATTGACGGCAAGGACTTCTACCTCAATGGGACGCGGCTCTTCATCTCCTGCGTGCCGGCGGACAACGCGGGAGTGAGCGCGTACATGTCCAGCTATGCTCCCGCGCGGGAGAGCTTCGAGCGGCTCAAGGGGATGGGGATCAACTTCGTCTACGGGCATAACTACGGGTGCGAACCGGGCTCGCATCTGCAGTTCGAAGAACTGCTGCGCGCGGCCGATGACGTGGGGATGCTCTTCGCCCTCTCCCAGCCGCACTTCGGGCACTATGACTGGGAGGCCGAGGACGCGGACCGGAACAACGGCTACGCCCGGCACGCGGCCTTCTATGTGCATGTCGCGGGGAGCCATCCCTCGGTGGTGGCCTACTCGACCAGCCACAACGGCTGCGGCTACAACGACGATATGAACCCGGACATGATAGACGGGCGGCAGCGGCCGGCGAATCAGTGGTCGGACCGCAACGCGGCGCGAGCGATGCGGGCGCAGGCCATCATCGAATCGCTCGATCCGGCGCGCATCGTCTACCACCACTCCTCCGGCAACCTGGGCGCGATGCACACCAGCAACTTCTACCCGAACTGGGCGCCGGCGCAGGAGCTGTCGGATTGGCTCGAGCACTGGGCGACCGTCGGCGTGAAGCCCTTCTTCACGGTCGAGTATTCAGCCCCCATGACCTGGGACTGGACCATGTACCGCGGCTGGTACAAGGGCGAGCGCACCTTCGGGAGCGCGGTGGTGCCGTGGGAGTTCTGCCAGGCCGAGTGGAGCGCGCAGTGCCTGGGTGACCGCGCGTACAAGATCACGGAGCCAGAGAAGGTAAATCTCCGGTGGGAGGCGGCACAGTTCCGTGCCGGCAAGCTGTGGTACCGCTGGGATTACCCCAACCAAGTGGGGGCGAAGGTCTTCGATGATCAGCACGAGATCTGCGGCCGGTACACGGAGGACAACTGGCGGGCCTATCGCACCTGGGGCATGTCGGGCAACTCGCCCTGGGATTCGGCGTTCTACTGGCGGCTCAAGCCGGGCGTGAACCGAGCGCGGCGCGAGTTGGTGGTGGACTGGGGGAACCTCCAGCGGCCGGGATTCAGCGCCGACTACATCGGCGAGCAGTACGAGCGCATGGACATGGCCTACCAACTCTCGGACTGGGAGGCGACCGCCGATGGGCAGGCGCTGCTGCGCAACAACCAGCCCCTGCTCGCCTACATCGCCGGCAAGCCGGCCCGCTTCACCAGCAAGGACCACAACTTCCATCCGGGGGAGGTGGTCGAGAAGCAGTTGGTCATCATCAACAACTCGCGCGCGCCGGTCACGTGCGACTACGAGTGGTCGCTCAACCCGCCGCGGCCTATTGAGTCCGGGCGCGGGAGGGTCGTCGTGCCGACCGGCGACCAGGCGCGGGTTGAGATTCGCTGCGCGCTGCCGCCCGCGCTCGAACCTGGCACATACGAGCTGACCGCGACCGCCAGATTCGACAGCGGAGAGAGCCAGACGGATTCCTTCGTGATTCACGTCATGCCGCATCCACCGGCCGTTCGGGCGAGCGCGGCGATCGCACTCTTCGACCCCAAGGGCGAGACCGGCGCGCTGCTCGCCGCGATGGGGCTCCCCTGCCGCCCCGTCGGCGCCGACGACGATCTCTCGCCCTACCAGGTGCTCGTGATCGGCAAGGGCGCCCTGACCGTGGACGGGCCGGGGCCGAACCTCGCCCGGGTGCGCCAGGGACTGAAGGTGATCCTGTTCGAGCAGACCTCCGAGGCCCTGGAGAAGCGGCTTGGCTTCCGGGTCGCGGAGTACGGGCTGCGCCAGGTATTCCCCCGCGTGCCGGGCCACCGGCTGCTGCAGGGCCTGGGCGAGGAGCACCTCCGCGACTGGCGCGGGGAGGCGACGCTCACGCCGCCGCGGCTCAAGTACACGAACAACGACGACGTCTTCAACGGCGCCAACGTGGTGAAATGGTGCGACATCCCGGTAACGCGGGTGTGGCGCTGTGGCAACCGCGGCAACCTCGTCTCCGTGCTCATCGAGAAACCCGCTCGCGGCGACTTTCTCCCCCTCCTGGACGGTGGCTTCGGCCTCCAGTACAGCCCCCTGCTGGAGTACCGCGAGGGAGAGGGCATGATCCTCTTCTGCCAGATGGACGTGACCGCCCGCAGCGAGAACGACCCCGCGGCCGAGACGCTGGTCCACAGTATCCTCGACTACGTGTCCTCCTGGCAGCCCAGCCCCAACCGCGAGGCCGTCTATGCCGGCGATCCCGCCGGGCGCACCTACCTCGAGGCCGCCGGCCTCGCGGTCCGTCCCTACCAGCGCGGTCCGCTCTCCTCGGGCCAGGCGCTCATCGTCGGGCCTGGCGGAGGAGCCCAGTTGGCCGCCAGCGCGCCCGCCATCGCCTCCTGGCTGAAATCCCGTGGCCATCTCCTGGCGATCGGCCTCGACGAGGCCGAGGCGAACGCCTTCCTTCCGTTCCGCGTGAGCATGAAGAGAGAAGAGCATATCGCCGCCCAGTTCGGGCGGGCCGATGTAGACTCACCGCTGACAGGCGTCGGCTGCGCGGACACCCTGATCCGCGACCCGCGCGAGCTGCCTCTCCTCACCGGCGGCGCCTCGGCGGTGGGCGACGGCGTGCTGGCCGTGGGCGGCGACGGGAACGTGGTCTTCTGTCAGTTGGCGCCCTGGCAGTTCGAGTACCGCAGCCCAGACGCCCCTTCCGCGCCGGCCATCGAAACCTTGAAGATGAACCTCAAGCGGACCTACCGCCGCACCAGCGTCTTGCTGGCCCGCCTGCTGGGCAATATGGGAGTGGCCGGATCCACTCCCCTCGTCGGCCGCTTCGGCCAGCCATTGACGCCGGCCAGCCCGGACAAGCGCTGGCTGGAGGGCCTCTACCTGGATCAGCCCGAGGAGTGGGACGACCCCTATCGCTTCTTCCGGTGGTAAGCCGCGTTGTGGGAGCCCCGTCCGCGGGGCGATGATGAACCCAGGTCGCCGGGAGGATCCGGCTCCCACAGTCGCGGGACGGGCAGACCCACGCCCGCTCAGAAGTAGTAATACCGGTACGTTTGCTGGTGCAGAATGCAGCCGACGAGGGACCAGCCGACCCCGACGAAGGCCTCGCCGATCACCAGCCCGAGGAAGAACGGCAGGGCCTGTGTGTAGCCGCGGCGGCCGCCATAGCGCAGGATCAGGCTCTTCACGACCCAAGCGAAGAAGAGCGGCAGCCAGTAGCTGCTCGCGGTGGCGGTGCTCGCCAGGCTGTAGGCCACCGGGTCGAAGGGCCAACCGGGCATCCGGAGCCGCATCGCCTGGAGCCCGAAGCAGGTCAGCATCCCGATCACGATCGCGACCATGGACTGGGGCCTGCCGCCGGTCGGCGTCGCCAGCATGTGGTCCAGCCGGCCGAAGCTCTCCGTGCCATACCACATGGTGCGCTGGCCGAGGGTCTTGCTGCTCATGTAACCCAACTGCTGTCCGAAGTACAGCACCGTGATGATGCAGAGCGACATCCCCACCACCCACGCCAGCAGCACGCCCCAGAAGAACGGCGTCTGCCTGGCCCCGGTGCGCGGGGCTGACCCGATCCGCAGCGCCTCGATGCTGTGCGGCATGGGATGAGTGAAGTTCTCGGCGGTGTACCAGATCTGCATCGAGAGCATTCCCAGCGCCCGCGGCCCCAGCAGCGCACTGCCCATCACCTTCGGCATCACGATGTCTGGGGTGTTGAACTCCACGTCGTGGAACGGCGCGCCGAACTCGGCCCGCAGCCGGGCGATGCTGACGGAGATCACCAGGAATGCGAGGATGAACACCACCGATACCACCGGAGCCGCGCTCACCCAGGTGAGCAAGGCCGCCAGCAGCACGGAGCCCAGCGCCGCCCCGACCAGGGCATGAGGGTAGCTGATCGCCTCCTCGTGGTCCTGGGAATCGGGGAGGCGGCGGAAGAGCTGGAGCAGCGCACGCCGGAAGTCGAGCCGCGAGGCCCACAGCGCCATCACGCCGAGGGCCAGGTATCCGCCCTGCACCTGGTCCGGGATGTACGGGAAGATGGCCTCCGCGCCAATCCCCGGGTAGGGATATCCAAGCCCGGCCACGCCCAAGCGGATGGCGTTCCAGAGCAGGTAGAAGAACCAGAAGGAGAAGAGCACATCCAGCGGCATCAGGAAGCCCAGGCCCACCACGAAGGGGTAGAACGAGACCCCGAAGGCTCCCCACTGCATCATCGTCCAGGGGAACCCCCAGGCATTGAGCCGGTCGGCCAGGTCGTTGTACTGCACGGCCAGCGCCGGCAGCGCCGGGTAGATCCGATGCAGGTTGTTGAGTGCATCCACCGAGCCGGCCAGGAGGATGCCCAGCCACAGCAGTCGGTTCCTGAACAGCGGCGTCCCCGGGTTCGTCATCGCCAGCGGGACCTGGGTGAGCGGGAAGTTCAGCCTCTCCCGGTCGGACCACTGCCTGCGAAGCAGCACCGACAGGCAGAGAAACACGTACACCAGCACCGCGAAGAACATCACCCACCAGGCCATCGGCGGCAGCCAGGCGCGCCAGTACTCCCCGATGGCCGTGCTCTCGTCGGCGCCCTCGTAGAAGGTCTTCAGCGCCGGCAGGTCCTTGACGATGAACCAGGACGGCAGGGAGTTGACCACGCTGGTGAGGTCCAGCCGCGCCTCGGAACCCATCTCGCCGCCGTGGCCAGGTGTGCAGTACCAGGCCATGTAGCCGGCAACCGTGGGCAGGGACTGCGTGTACCAGAAACCCGAGGCCGCCGTGCCGACTACCAACACTACGTACGCTATCAGCAACTGGGCCTGCGACAGCCGCCAGCGTGGGCGCAGCCTTCCCACCACCGAGTTCAGGCCCACCAGCAGGGCCAGCTCCAGCACCACGTTCAGCGGCAAGGACATCTGCGTCGCCAGCGCGCCCCCCAGGACGGTCTCGTTGTAGACCGTCCACAGCACCGTGGGCGGCAGCAGCGCCAGGCCTACCAGCAGCCCCGGTATGGGGCGGAAGCGAGGGCGCGCGCTCGCCTCCGGTGGGACGCGCTCCGCGCCCTTTCCTGACCGGGAAGAGTCAGCCTGCATAGTATGCTCCGCGAAGATGGCCGAGCCAAGTTGCAGCGGGGCGTGCCCCAGACCTGCCCTACCGCAGCGCGGCGGGCGGCCCACCCCTGGCAGGTTGGAAGCCTGCCCTACCTGTTGCCGCGGAAGGCCGCCGCCAGCCTGGCCATCCCCTCGGCCATCACCCCACCATCTGAGCCCAGGCCGACGAACGTGAAGCCTGCCGCGATCGTGTCAGGGACCTGCTCCGGGCGTCCCAACAGGATTCCCGCGGCCTTCCCGGCTCGCCTGCATGCCTCCGAGACCCGCGCCAGCGCCGCCTTGAACCTCGGATGGTCGTACTGGAGCACGATTCCCATGCTCGTGCTCAGGTCCATCGGCCCGATGAACAGCACGTCCACCCCGTCCACCGCTGCGATCTCGTCCGCACGCTCCACCGATGCTTCAGTCTCGACCTGCACCACTGTCAGCAACTCGTCGTTTGCGCGCGCGAAGTAGGCCTGGAACTCCCGGCCGAAATCACATGCACGGTTGAGGCTGGCCACCCCCCTGATCCCTTGCGGCGGGTAGCGCATCGCCGACACCGCCTGCTTCGCTTCCTCCCCATCGGCAACACACGGAACCACCACCCCCGACACCCCGAGGTCGAGCACCCGCTTGAAGCGCGGCGCCTCGTTCCAGGCCACCCGGACCAGGGGAGCCGCGGGAGTCGCCGAGACGGCCTGCACCTGGTGCACCATGCTCTCGTGGTCACCCGCGCCATGCTCCATATCAATCACCACCCAGTCGAATCCCGCGCTGGCCGCGATCTCGGCGGTGAGACTTGACCCCAGGTTGAGCCACGTCCCGATCACCAGCTCACGCTTCAGAACCCTCTGGCGTATCCACTTCATACCGCGCATTTCATAGCCTCCCGTCGTGGCGCTGCCCCTGTGTGGGCATGAAATGCGCCCGCGAATGCGAAATGTCCTTGCCGCGCTGTCTCATAGCCCGCCCACGGCGGGCTATGAGACAGCCTATGGCAACCTCACTTTCGCGAGCGCTGTAGGGCGGGGACGCCGCGCCTGCTGCGCCGGAGTAGCCCTCGGCTGCGAAGGCTGGATCCCCGCCTGCCGTCTGCCGGTGTTCCCTATTCGCTTGCAGAGGCAGTGCTTCCTCGGAAGACCTGCACAGTCGGCGGTACGCAGGGAACCTGGCCCCTCCGGCGAAGGCTACCGCGTCTGTCCGCTGGAGGATCGAGCCGCTCGGAGGAAGATCCATGAAAGTCCTGGTCACCGGCGCGAGCGGGCGCTTTGGGCCCTGCCTTGTCGCCGAGTTGGAGCGCGGAGGCCACGAGTTGGTGCTGATGTCCCGCTCCCGGCCCGAGGGAGCGGCGCGCTGGCCCTGGGTGCAGGGCGACATCACGAGCTTCGATGACTGCCTGCGGGCCACCGATGGCGGGATCGAGGCCGTCCAGCACGCGGCGGCGAACCCCTGGGCGAGCGATCACCCGGAGTCCAGGGCCAGCTACGAGAAGCGCGGCGTCCCCTTCGACGACACCATGCGCACCAACATCATGGGCACCTACTACCTGCTCCAGGCCTGCCTCGAGCGCGGTATCCGCCTCTTCGTCATGACGGGCAGCAACTGCGCACTGGGCCACGGCGGCCGGATCAGCCGCAGGGAGTTTCCTGTCAAGTACCTGCCCATAGATGAGGATCATCCCTCGGATGTGGAGGACTCCTACTCCTACAGCAAGCTCGCGGGCGAGGGGCTGCTCGCCTCCTACTCCCGCGCCTACGGGATGAAGACCTATGCCCTCCGCTCGGCCGGCATCTGCAATGCAGTTCGCAGGCAGGAGATGGCCCGCAGCGCCGGGCCCGCCGGCGGCTGGAATCCATGGATGTGGGCCTGGATCGCCTGCGAGGACCTGGCCTCGGCTCACCGGCTGCTGATGGAGAAGGCGGACTCGCTGCCGCCGCACGCCGTCTACTTCTGCAACAACGACGACACCACCGCGCTGGAGCCCAGCCGCGAGCTGGTGAGGCGCTTCAAGCCCGAGTACCTGTCGCTCTGCCAGGACCTGGAGGGCCCTGCCAGCTTCCTCTCGAACCGCCGGCTCCGCGGCGTAGGCTGGGAGCCGCGCATGTCCTGGCGGGATGCGCTCGGAGCGGAAGGAGGCTCGAAGCGATGACCAAGCCCGTCGGAATGGGAGTCGTCGGCGCTGGCGCCATCGCGCTCCGCGGGGTGCTCAACCACCTGGCGGTCGAAGATGCGCACGACCGAGTGAGGCCCGCGGCCGTCTGCGATCCCGTTCCCGGCCGCGCCAAGGCCGCGGCCGAGAAGCTCGGCGTGGCCCGCTGGTACGAGACCTATGAAGAGCTGCTCGCCGATCCGGCCGTAAACGCGGTGAGCCTGTGCTCCCCCATCGGCCTCCACTACCAACAGGGCGTGCAGGCCATCGAGGCCGGCAGGCACGTGCACTTCAACAAGACCATGGCGATTACGGTTGCCGAGTGCGACGATCTGATCGCCCGGGCGGCCGCGCGCAATGTGCGGCTGGTCGCTTCCCCGGGGATGATGCTGCATCCCCATAACCAGCGGATTCGCGATGCGGTCCGCGGCGGCGCGATAGGCCGGGTCATCTGGGCCATCACCGGCGTCAGCGGCGTCGCCGAGTATCATCTCGGCGAGGAGTACCGCACCGGCGAGGACGTGCTCACGGCGGTTGACCCGACCTGGTACTTCCGCAAGCCCGGCGGGGGGCCGCTCTACGACGTGATCGTCTACTGTCTGCACAATCTCACCGGCATCCTCGGGCCGGCGCGGCGTGTCACTGCCCTCTCCGGCCTGGTACTGAAGGAACGCGAGTTCCGCGGCGCCACTATCAAGTGCGACATGGATGACAGCACCTTCATGCTGCTCGACTTCGGCGAGACGGTCTATGCGGTGGTCTACGGGACCGTCTCCGGCGGCGTCGCCCAGGGCTTCCAGCCCACTATCTTCGGCACCCGCGGTTCAGTCATCGGCACCGAGGTCAATGGTGAACCCATGCGCCGGGAGGGCGAGGGCATGCCGCACTGGACCGGGCCGCATGGGAAGATGCCCGAGGCCCACGTCTACGAGGACGTGATGCAGTTGGTGGACTGGGTGCGAGAGGGAAAACCGTCGGTCGCCAATGCCGAGCATGCCCGCCACGTCATTGATATCTTCGAGTCTACCTACCGCTCCGCCGGAACCGGCCAGACTGAGAACCTGGTCACGGCTCAGCGGGCCTGGTGAGCGTCACTGGCGACGGGCCCGCCACCATCGGCGAAGGGTTGGCACCGTCGCGTAGCGAAGCAGTAGGCACCTTGACCCACCATCTTCGTGGCAAGGCGGCATTCCCGTGAGGCGCATCCTGGCGACGGCTGCGAGGCAACGTCGCAGCCTTTGGCACAGGCGGAGGGGGGTGCTGATCGGCCTCGGCCTCGGGCTGATGCTGGCGTTCGTCACCTGGGTGGCGTATCTTGACGGCGGCACCCAGGGCAGCTTCATCCACTTCTTCTACATCCCCATCGTCCTGGCCAGCTACCTGCTCGGCGACGTGGGGGGGATCGTCACCGCCTTCGCGGCCGCCCTGCTGGCCGCCTTCCTGCCGCTCGACGTGACCGGCGATACCTCGCAGCCGCTCAAGGACATCATCATCCGGGTCATTCTCTTCTATTTCATCGGAGTGGTGACCGCTCGCCTCTTTGCCAAGCTCGACGAGCGACGCGAGGATGCCTCCAGTCTGCTGGAGGTTTCCCGCACCGTCAACGCCTCTCTTCGCCCCGGCCAGGTCCTCCGCACCATCGCGGAAACCGCCGTCCATATCACCGCGGCCAAGGCCTGCTCCATTCGCCTGCTCAGCACCGCGCCGGCTGTGCAGCAACGGCGCAGCTTGGGCAACCCGGCGGGGGCTGCGGAGCAACCCCGCAGCCTGGGTGATGAGCTCATCCCCGCGGCCAGCTACGGGCTCAGCCTCGACTACCTGGCGAAGGGGCCGCTCCGGCTCTCCGAGAGCCCGCTGGATCGAGAGGTGCTCGCGGGGCGCTCGGTCAGCATCCTTGACGTGCGCCACGATCCCCGCTTCCGCTACCGGGAGGAGGCCGCGACGGAGGGTCTGGTATCGGTCCTCTGCCTGCCGCTGCGCCATGGGGAGGAGGTCTTCGGGGTGCTTCGGGTCTACTCGGGCACGAGGCATTACTGGTCGCGCCGCGAGGTAAGGCTGCTCCAGGCCTTCGCCGATCAGGCCTCCATCGCGATCTACAACGCCCGATTGCACGAGGGCCTCCGCCGGAGCTACTGGGAGACCGTCAGCGCGCTGGCCCGCGCCATCGAGGCCAAAGACCCCTACACTATGGGTCACTCGGAACGGGTCACCGACTACGCGCTTCAGCTCGGACGGGCGCTGGCCCTGAGCCCGGAGCAGATGGAGATCCTGCGGTTCTCTGCCACCCTTCACGACATCGGCAAGATCGGGCTGACCGACGAGTCCGTCGCGCGCTCCGGGCATCTCGACATGAGCGACGAGATCCTGGTCCGCATGCACCCCCTGATCGGGATCAGCATCCTCCAGCCCGTGGAGTTCCTCGCCCCGACCCTCGACGCGGTCCGCTACCACCACGAGCGCTGGGATGGCAAGGGTTACCCCGAGGGGCTGGCCGGAGAGCAGATCCCGTTCCTCGCGCGGGTGTTGGCGGTGGCCAACCTCTGCGACCGTCTCCAGACCGGGTCACCCGGCCGGCCGGGCTTTTCCCCCCGGGAGGCCGCCCGGGAACTGCAGCGGCTGGCCGGCTCCGCCCTCGACCCCAATCTCGTCGACGTGTTCCTGCACGCCCTCACCGCCGCGGCCCAATAGCCGCCCGCCTTCACTCCGACTTCTCAGGCTTAGGCTTGGCCGCGGCAACCGGAACGGCATCTTCCGCCGCGGCCTTCTTGTCCTCTGGCTTGCGGTTGTCCGTGCTGTAGAACCCCGGCCCCTTGAAGATGATGCCCACCGCCCCGAACACCTTCTTCCCCCGGCCATTGCACCGCGGGCAGCGCGCCACGGTGCGGTCAGTCACCTTCCGGCGCTGCTCGAAACGGCAATCACATTCCGTGCAAACATATTCGTACAGCGGCATCGCTCTCTTCGCCGGGAGCCCGCACGCAGGAAGCGCTGTTGCTTCCTACGGCCGTCGGCGGGCGACCTTCCTGGCCCCGGGAGCCCGCACGCAGGAAGCGCCGTTGCTTCCTACGGCCGTCGGCGGGCGACCCTGCCCAGGACGGCGCAGTTCTCCCCCGGATCAGACCTCCTTTATGGTGAGCCCTTGGCGGGCTATCTTGAACGGCATCACGGTCGCGCCGGCCTCTTTCAGCGCCGCCTCTACCGCAGCGCGCTTGTCCTTCGGGGTCAGTGTGATCATACACCCGCCTCCCCCCGCGCCGCAGATCTTCGAGGCCCCCGCGCCCGCCGCCCTCGCGGCCTCGACCAGGTGATCAATGGCCGGAGTGGTGACCCCCTCGGCCAGTTGCTTGCGCGACTGCCACTCCTGGTCCAGGAGCGAGACCAGGCGATCCAGGTCGAAGGCCGAGAGCGCTTCGCGCATCTCCGCCGCCGTCCTCCTTATGATGCTCATGCTCTCCCGCGAGTTGCCCGTGTTATCCATGAACCGCTTCAGCATGTGCCAGTTATTGGTCGCGGAGAAGTGCGAGTGTCCGGTGAAGCTGAGTACGATCCGCGATTCCAGCTCAGTCAGCCTCTCCTCTCCCTCGATGAGCTGCTCCTGGTGCCAGCCCGCCACGCTGAAATGGAAGCAGTTCACCCCGCCGTACAGGGCGGCCAGGTAGTCTTGCTTCCCGGTCGGAATCCCGATGGACTGCGCCTCGAGGTTCGCCCCGATGTCCACGAACAGCTTCGGGTCCATCTGCGACCGGTTCACTCGGTCCAGCGCGCCGCTCAGGGCGATCAGCAAGGACGAGGACCCGCCCAGCCCCGAGCCATAGGGTGTCGCATTGTGAGTCGTGACACTGATCCCGGTCCTCGGCGCGTAAAACCGCACCACGCGGGCGACGAAAGCTAGCTGCTGATCCAGGGGCAGCCTGTCAGCCGAGGGAGCAGACAGCTCCTGGCCGGTGTCGAGGGACTTCAGGTGCACTTCCGAGTCATGCCGGGTTTCGATCCGGACGTCGCTGTAGATATCAATCGCCGCGTTATTCGTGATCCCTCCCTCCAGGAAGAGATAGAGCGGGTAGAGGTCGAGGGTGCCGCCCGAGAGGTCAATGCGGGTGGGCGTTCTGGCTTCCACGATCATCCGGGTCTCTCCTGAACAGCACAGCCCGCCAAGGCCTGCCCTGCCCCACGCAGCCGACCTCGGCGGAGCCGTATACCACAGCGCGTCTCGTAACCCCAGACCTGCTCCCCGCACCCGCCTGCGGCGGGCATGAAATGCGCCCGCGTACACCCGCCCGCCACCTGGCGGGCTGTCCCATAGCCCGCCTACGGCGGGACTATGAAGCAGCTTGTAGTCCCGGAGCTTCGCCGCCTGACTCGTGTCGGCGAAGCTCTGCAGTGAGTATATCCACAGCCCCCGGTCGCGTCAAGGTTGGGGCCGGCTCACGGTTACCCACTTTCCCTGACCTCCTGGAGGGGGATGGGTAGGTCGGGGAAGGCATCGAAGAGCGATTGAAGCAGGAGGGCGTTGAGCCACTCGAAGGCCAGCGTGAGCCAGGAGAGCT
>Ga0315280_10000600_pt1 | contig 66813 bp, 64 predicted proteins | sample YL17G06_40_MG_FD_203697 | JGI IMG/M metagenome (GOLD analysis project Ga0315280, IMG submission 203697) | Sediment microbial communities from Yellowstone Lake, YNP, Wyoming, USA - YL17G06_40 | ecosystem: Environmental > Aquatic > Freshwater > Lake > Sediment | place: USA: Wyoming | collected... | reverse complement strand
ATATCGGCGCTCTGACCACTGTGGCCGACTTGGCTTCAGACCCGGTTATCCGTCAGGACTACGCCGGGCTTCACGAAGCCGCTCTGTCGGTGGCCACACCTCAGATCCGGAATGTCGGCACAGTGGCCGGCAACCTCTGCCAAAGGCCGCGCTGCTGGTATTATCGCGATTCGCAGGTCATCTGCCGCAAGAAAGGAGGAAGCCAATGTTTCGCCCTTAGAGGCCGGAACAAATACCATGCCATCTTCGGCGGCGGAATTTGCTACATCGTCTATCCTTCAGACCTCGCCCCTGCGCTTCTTTCTCTTGAAGCCCAAGTCACAATCAGCTCTCCCCGCGGGGAGAAAACCATGCCTCTCGCAGATTTTTACGCCCTTCCCTCAAAGAATATCCGGCGGGAGAATATCCTCGGCCAGGACGAAATTTTGCGGGAAATCAAAATCCCCTTGGCCAAAAAGGAAGACAAAAGCACCTATGTTAAGCTTAAGGAGAGAGGCACGTGGGATTTTGCTCTGGTTTCAGCCGCAGTCAAGGTGACTGTTTCGGGCAAAAGCTTCAATGATTTGAAAATAGTCCTGGGAGGAGTGGCTCCGATCCCCTGGAGGCTGGAAAAAGTGGAAGAAGTTCTAAGAAAAAAGAAGGTCAGCGAAGCCCTCGTCAAGGACGCTTCCCGAGCCGCCCTCGAGGAAGCAAAGCCCTTGGAGGAAAACGGTTACAAGAAGCAGCTTGTCGAAGCCGTCATTTCCCGCTCTGTGATGAGCCTTATATAAAGCCCATCAAGATCGAAAAAAAGGCAAGGAAAAAATGATGAAAAATTCGGCGCTGATAAAATTTATTCTTCTTGTCTTCATCGTGGCCGGCGCTTATCAAACAGCTCTCTTTTCCCTGTCCGCAGATAATCGCCTGGATAAATCCTTGGGACCGCAGGAAGAGATTACTATCACAGTCCTCTACCCTTCCCTCGGGACCATCAAAGAATTAGCGGCTTTAAGGGAGAACGGCCTCATCAACATACCGCGCCTTTCTGTCCTGGGCGTTTATCACGAAAAAGAACTGACCGACTATAAAAAAGCACAGGAATTTGTCAGGGCCAATAACCTAAGGTGGATCACTTTTCACCCTATATCCGGACCGCTGACTGAAGACACTCTTTTCAAAAAAAATTCTTGCTCGGCAGAATTTGAAAAGATTTTCGAAGAATCCGACGGCATCATTTTCTTCGGCGGTCCTGATATGCCACCGAGCCTTTACCGGGAAAAAACGAACCTGCTGACAAAAATAGAAGACCCCTACCGCCACTTCCTGGAATTATCTTTTATCTTTCACCTTTTGGCCGGGTTCCAGGATGAGTCCTTCAAGCCTCTTCTGGAGTCCAGACCTCAATTCCCCATTCTCGGGATTTGCCTCGGCTGCCAGAGCTTCAATGTGGGAACCGGAGGCACGCTCACTCAGGATATTTGGTCGGAGGTCTATGGCAAAGCCTATGTCGAGGACGTCATCGCCCTGGGGAGAGAAATTTGGCATGAGAATCCCTTCAATCTCCTGGCTCCGCAAGAGAAGTTTACATCTTTTAGTCTGCATGCCATAAAGCTTGACGGGAACGGGAAATTCTGCGCCGCCATGGGCTTTGACCCTAAAGAAATGCCCTATATTTATTCCTCACACCACCAGCAGGTGGAAAAGCTGGGAAAGGGCTTCCGCATCATCGCAACCTCCCTGGACGGAAAAGTCGTAGAAGCTATAGAACATGAGCGTTATCCCAACGTTTTAGGAGTGCAATTCCATCCCGAATCTCCCGGCCTATACGATCCCGAAATCCGCGTCAGATTCTCGCCGCAGGAAATGGAACCAGTGAACCCGAGATCTTTCCTGGAAGACCACCCCCCGAGTTTAGCTTTTCACCGAAAACTCTGGGCCTGGGTCAGCCAGAAATGGGCGGAAAACCATTTGGAAGCATCCCGAATTCCGTGATGGTTATAGACTTCGATGGGTGGCGCGGCGCCAGTCCCCGCAACGCCCGCCGCCTATTTCTGAGGCATGGAGCGAACAATTTTATTGATAATCGACGAAGTGGAATGGCCTTTAAGGTAGGGCACAATGACCACCCGGCCCCCTGCCGCTTCGACTTCTTTCTTCCCGACGACCTCTTCCGGTTTCCAGTCTCCGCCTTTGACGAGGACGTCGGGAAGCAAAGAGGCGATGATTTTCTGCGGCGTTACCTCGGAAAAGGAGGTCAAGAAATCGATATCTGCGATGCCTTCCAGGATTTCCCATCTCTCCGCCAAGGGAAAAATGGGACGCCCTGCGCCCTTGATTTTCCGGACAGAAGCGTCATCGTTGAGCGCGACGACGAGAACATCGCCCTGTCTTTTGGCTTCCCTAAAAAGGCGGACATGGCCGGCATGAAGGAGGTCAAAACAGCCGTTGGTGAAGACAACCTTCCTGCCCTCCTTCTTGAGCCTCCGGCGAACTTCGAGCATGTCCCTAAGCGCATAAATTTTTCTTGATTTCGCTTTCATTGCTTTTGTCGCTTTCCCGATTTCTCGGCCCAGGGGGCCATGTCTCTATTATCTCTGCTGTGCCGGTTTTACGTCGATGCCGGATGAAAAGCTCCAGGTATGGAAAACGCGGCCGATCCCTACATCCTTGTAGCTTGAGTGAACCAGGAAGGAATAAAGGTTTCTGTGGTAATCATAGGGATAGCCGTCCCTCCTGTGCACGGCCACATCAAGGTAATAAGTCCCATTGATCAAGTTCAATCTCTCAATCCGACAGATGACCTTACCCTTTCCCTGGATGGAGAGGGATTCAAAGTCCTCCAGAGAAGTATTCGTGCCGTAGCAGGCAATTCCCTGCGAGTTGAAAATGCCGATCCCGAAGACAAAATCTTCGACGCGGAAATGGGCCGCGATATCCATTTCGATGACCATCCCCTCGTCGGGCGAAAAAACGTGTTTTTCCTGTCCCTCTAAATTCTTCAGGCTGACCTGCATGATCTCGATTTCTCTCTTCCCCCATCGGTTCTCCCGCCTCCCTTCTTCCCATTTCTGCTCCGCAATCCTTTCCTGACGGCGTTTCTCGAAATCCTTTTCCTGCTTCTCCGCGACATCCTGGAGGTAGGCATCGATGACTCTCTTAGCCTCCCCGATAATCTGGATTCTTCCGCCTTTGAGCCAGGCCACGCGGTCGCAGATCTTTTCCACCGTGGCGAGGTCGTGGCTGACGAAAAGAATTGTTTTTTGCCGGCGCCGGAAATCATCGATCCGGTCCAGACATTTGGGGACGAAGGAAGCATCGCCGACCGCCAGAACCTCATCAATGAGCAAAATATCCGGGTTGACATTGATAGCGATCGCAAACCCCAGCCTCATGTACATGCCCGAAGAATAAGTCTTGACGGGCGCATCGATAAAATCCTCAAGCTCGGCGAATTCCACGATCTCATCGAATTTGGCGGTGATCTCTTTTTTGGTCAACCCCAGCATTATCCCGTTGATAAAAACATTTTCTCTTCCTGTAATCTCAGGATGAAACCCGGCTCCGAGTTCGATCAACGCCGAAACTTTTCCTTCCGTCCTGACTCTTCCCTGAGTCGGCTTGGCAATGCCGGCAACGAGCTTGAGCAGAGTGCTTTTCCCCGAGCCGTTCTCCCCGATCACTCCAAACGTTTTGCCTTTTTCCACCTGCAGATTGATCCCTTCGAGAGCAGTCACGACCTCATCGGGCCTGAGAGCCTTGAATAAGTCTCCCTTGACCAAGGCGCTTTTAAAAGTCTGAAAGCGGTGCCGGGCGGAGTATTTCTGGTAGATGCGGGAGACATTTTCCACTTCGATGGCAAACATCTACACCTCCTCGGGGAAGGAATCTCGAAGTCGGTCGAAAATGGTGTAGCCGATGATAAAGAGGATGAGGGAAGCAATAAACGTGACGCCGAGCTTCTTCCAGTGAATCAGGCTTCCGTAAAAAACGCAGCTTTGATATCCCTGCATGATGTGGGTCATCGGGTTGAGGTTGAGGAAGGTCCGGAGATAAGAGGACCTCTGGATGGTGTCGAAAGTCATCGGATAAACGATGGGAGTGGCAAAGAACCAGAACGTCAGCCAGTTCGCGAGAAGATCTTTGACGTCCCTGAAATGAACGGTCAAAGAGGAGATCAAGAAACTGAACCCGAGCGCGAAAACGTACTGGACGAGAATCACAAGGGGCAAGAAAAGAAGATAGACGGTGTACGTCTTGCCGAAAATAGGAACAAATAAAAGAAGGATAGGAAGGCCGAGGCTGAAGTGGACAAAGTTGCTGGTCACCGCCACAATGGGCAGAATCTCGGCGGGAAAGAGGATTTTTTTAATCAGATTGCCGTGAATCATCAAGACGTTGGCCGACTCCAGGGAAGATGAAGAAAACCAGGTCCAGGGCAAAATGCCGCAAAAAAGAAAAAGAGCATAGAATTTGGGGGAGCTGCCCAAAGTCGGGTCGCGGGGTTGGAGGATGAACCCGAAGACCACCGTATAAACGATCATCAAAAGAAGGGGATTAAAGAAAGACCAGAAGAACCCGAGGATGGTCCCGCGATAACGCGCTTTGAGCTCCCGGACAACTAAATTCTGGATCAGGACCCGGTATCTGTACAATTCGGCAAGATTTTTAAAGATTCGAAACACGGCCTTCTCCTGCGAAAATTTTTTTCATCTCCGGTGTGTATTCTCTTTTTTCATCATAGAGAAAAAGAGGCGGCAGATTCTCAAGACGCGATGAAGTCAAATCGCATTCGGACAAAAACCATCGGGCCTCACTCCCAGCCCGCGGATAGACAAACCGAAGCGTTTTGATATTCAGGTTGTTCCTCTCCAAGGCCTCAACAAAATCTTCTTTCCTTTTGGCCGGATAGATAAAATAGGCGCGGCCCTCCTTCTTCAATAGCTTTCCGGTGATGTGCATTATATCAAAAAGATCACATTTAATCTCATGTTTGGCGATGGATTTTTCTTCGGAAAGGCTCAGGTGTCCGGTTTTACTGCTGATATAAGGCGGGTTGGAGAAAACGACGTCAAACTTTTCTTTGGGGTTGAAGGTCCGCAGGTCCTGCTGGAACACCACAATCCTTTTTTCGAGCCCATTGAGCTGGATATTCCGCCGGGCCAAATCGGCCAGGCTATCCTGAATTTCTAAGCAGACAATGCGCCGGAAAGGCTTCCGGCTGACGAGGAGGGAAATGATCCCGTTTCCCCCGCCGAGCTCAAGCAGAATTTCCGACTTTCTTGTCTGGATAAAGTCAGCGAGAAGGGGCGCGTCCACCGAGAAGCGGTAGCCCCTTTTTTTCTGGATGACGAGGATGCGGCCGTGGTAGAACGATCCGAGTGTCTCATCCTCACCCGGCTGGAGGCTCATTCTCTTCATCTTGGCTCAATTCAGTATAAACCAGAACCTTCTCCGGCTGAATTTCGGCATATCCCCCCCGCACAAAAAATTTCTCTTCCCTTTTGGCCATCCGATAGGCCAAGGCGCCTCTTCCTAAGGCAATGAATAAAGGGCGATGGCCCGGCAGGATTCCTATGTAGCCTTCCAAACTCGGGAGAGTCACCTCATCGACATCAGCATCCACGAGCAGTTTCCGGGGCGTGATGACTTTGAGGTAGAGGGAAGACGGGAGGTTCTGGCTCATGAGGCTTGCAGTTCCTCGGCGCGTTTGACAACTTCATCGATCGTCCCGGCCATATAAAACGCCTGCTCAGGCTTGTCATCGTGCAACCCTTCGACGATTTCTTTGAATCCCTCGACTGTTTCCTCGATGGAAACATATTTGCCCGGCCGGCCGGTGAATTCTTCGGCCACATGGAAAGGCTGGGACAGAAATCGCTGGATTTTTCGGGCCCGGGCCACGATCAGCTTGTCCTCGTCAGAGAGCTCTTCGATGCCGAGTATGGCGATGATGTCCTGGAGGTCTTTGTGCCGCTGCAGGATCTCCTTGACCCGCCGGGCAACCCGGTAGTGCTCCTCGCCGATGACGCGCGGATCCAGGATCCGGGAATGGGAATTCAGGGGGTCAACAGCGGGATAGATGCCCATCTCTGTCAGAGCCCGGGAAAGGTTGGTCGAAGCATCGAGATGAGAGAAAGTCGTTGCCGGAGCCGGGTCGGTGAAATCATCGGCCGGAACATAGATGGCCTGGACAGATGTGATCGAGCCTTTTTTAGTGGAGGTGATCCTCTCCTCTAGTTCTCCGATTTCGGTCGCCAGGTTCGGCTGATAGCCCACGGCTGAGGGCATGCGGCCGAGGAGCGCAGACACCTCAGAGCCGGCCTGGACAAACCGGAAGATATTGTCGATAAAGAGCAGGATATCCTGATTCATCTCATCGCGGAAATATTCGGCCACCGAAAGCGCAGCCAGCCCCACCCGAAGCCTGGCGCCGGGAGGCTCGGTCATCTGCCCGTAGATCAAGGATGTTTTGCTGATGACTCCCGACTCCTTCATCTCGAGCCAGAGGTCATTGCCTTCTCTCGTCCTCTCGCCGACGCCCGCAAATACAGAGTATCCTCCGTGCTTCAAGGCGACATTGTGGATGAGCTCCATGATGATAACTGTCTTTCCCACGCCCGCGCCGCCGAAAAGCCCGATTTTTCCGCCTTTCAAAAAGGGCTGGATAAGGTCGATGACCTTGATCCCCGTCTCAAACATCTCCAGCTTGGTGCTCTGCTCTTCAAGAGGAGGAGGCAGCCGGTGGATCGGATATTTTTTCTTGGCCAAGACAGGCCCCAGGTGATCCACAGGCTCGCCGATGACGTTCAGCACCCGGCCGAGGGTCTCTTCTCCCACGGGAACTTCAATCGGGCCTTCCTGGTCGATGGCCTTCATGCCTCGCGCCAAGCCATCCGTCGGATGCATGGAGACGCAGCGAACTTTGTCCTCGCCGATGTGCTGCTCAACTTCGACAATGATGTCGACAGACGTGGGAGTCTCGAACCCTTCGCTCGAGATCCTGATGGCATTATAGATTTCAGGCAGCTTCATCTCTTTGAATTCGACATCCACCACAGGCCCGATAACCTGGACGACTCTTCCCACTCTGTCGTATTTTTTTTCGTCGGTCATGTTCCTCTCCAAATTATCCCTATTTGGCCATGGCTTCCACGGCCGTCATGATCTCGAGCAGCTCTTTGGTGATCGAAGCCTGCCGAATTTTGTTCAAGACAAGTACCAAATCGGAGATAAGGTCCTCCGCGTTTTTGGTCGCATTCTCCATAGCCATCATCCGGGCTGCCTGCTCGGCGGCTAAAGATTCAAAAAAGCAATGGTAAATCTGAGTCTCTAAATAAAGAGGCAAGAGGCACCGAAGAAACAGGCCGGACTCCGGCTCCCAATCAGGAGGTAAAGAGTCGACGGCTTCCTTCTTCGCTGGTGGGGTAAAGGGCAGGATCTGGGCTACGGTTATCCGGGGAGAAAGGATGGACTTAAACTCGTTATAAATGGCATAGGCAGCATCCACTTTGGCGAAGGTGTATTGCCGCATCAGAAGATGAGCGATCTCTTTCAAATCCCTTAAGGTAAGTTTATCCACCTTATCGGCATAGGCCCGGTGGATGGGGTATGCCTGCTTTTTAAAGAAATTGACCGCTTTCTTCCCGACCAAAACAAGGCTGACCTCAGAATGGGCGGCCTTTTCTCCAACGAAGGCGTGTGCTCTCGCCAGCAGGCTGGAATTGAAAGCGCCGCAGAGTCCTTTATCGGAGGTGATGACCAGGCCCAGCACTTTTTTCTCTTCCCGGCGCTCAAGAAGCGGTGAAGCCTGTCTTCCGGCCCAGGAGGAGATTCTCTCCAGCAAAACGGGCAAATTGTGCCACTGGGGCCTCCCCTCTAAAACTGTGCGCTGGGCCTTTTTGAATTTGGCCGTGGAGACCGTCTTCATCGCCTGGGTGATCTGCTGGGTATTCTTGACGCTTTTGATTCGTCTTCTGAGGTCAATAAGAGCGGGCATTTTATTCTTCTTTTTTGAACCCGAGGTTAAATTCCTGCAGGGCGGAGGCGATAGCCTCATCGAGCGCCCCGTCTATCGTCTTCTTCTCGGCGACCTTCTGGAGAATATCAGGATGCTCTCTTTCCAAATATTCGTAGAGTTTCGCTTCATACTTTCTGATCTTGCTCGCGGGGAATTCATCCAGAAACCCCCTGTTTCCGGCATAGATGATGAGGACCTGTCTCTCGACGGGCAGAGGAGCGTACTGGTTTTGCTTGAGGACTTCCGTCAACCGTTCGCCTCTATCGAGCTGGGCTTGACTCGCCCGGTCGAGCTCCGTCCCGAATTGGGCGAAAGTGACCAGCTCCCTGTATTGGGCTAAATCGAGTCGCAGCTTGCCGGCAACCTGCTTCATGGCCTTGATCTGAGCATTCCCACCGACACGGGAGACGGATATCCCGACATTGATGGCCGGCCTGATCCCGGCATTGAAAAGCTCCTGCTCAAGGTAGATCTGCCCGTCCGTGATGGAAATGACATTCGTTGGAATATAGCCCGAGACATCACCGGCCTGGGTCTCAATGATGGGCAGGGCCGTCAAGCTCCCGCCGCCGAGCTCATCGTTGAGCTTGGCCGCCCTTTCCAGCAGCCTCGAGTGAAGGTAGAAGACATCGCCCGGGTAAGCCTCGCGTCCAGGCGGACGACGAAGAAGGAGGGAAATCTCGCGGTAAGCCGCCGCATGTTTGGAAAGGTCGTCATAAATGAGAAGGGCATGCTTCCCTCGATCACGGAAATACTCGCCGATGGCGCAGCCGCTGTAGGGGGCCACATACTGAAGCGGTGAGGGATCGCTGGCCGATGCGGCCACGACAATAGTGTAATCCATAGCCCCGAAGTCCTCCAAAGTCTTAATGCTATAGGCGACTGTAGAATTCTTCTGCCCGATGGCCACATAGATACAGATGACGTCCGCGTTTTTCTGGTTGATAATGGTGTCGAGCGCAATAGCGGTCTTGCCCGTTTGGCGGTCTCCGATGATCAACTCTCTTTGGCCGCGGCCTATGGGGATCATGGCATCAATGGCCTTAATTCCAGTTTGCAGGGGTTCCCTGACGGGCAGACGGTCGACGACTCCGGGCGCCAGGCGCTCAATGACCATGAAGTCATCGGTTTTGACCGGACCCTTTCCATCTAAAGGCTGGCCCAAAGGGTTAACGACGCGACCGATGAGAGAAGGGCCGGCGGGAACCTGCATGATCCTGTGGGTCCGCCTGACGAGATCGCCTTCTCTCACGAGATGGGTTTCTCCCAAAAGGACGGCGCCGACACTTTCCTCCTCCAGGTTTAGAGCCAGGCCGAAGACATTACCCGGAAACTCGAGCAGCTCGTTGTACATGACCCGGTCGAGGCCGTAGATCCGGGCGATCCCGTCTCCCACAGAGGTAACCGTTCCGACCTCTTTGATATCGACATCCGCCTGGAATCCCTCTATCTGTTGTTGAATAATCTTGGTGATTTCATCGGGTTTGATTTCCATTTCTCTTGCTATCCTTCAGAGATTTTTTCTTTGAGCTTAAATAAGTGACCCCTTATCGAAGCATCGTAGACGATATTCCCCTTTTTCAGAGAAATTCCGGCCACGAGTCCAGGTTCGATTTTATAGTGCAGGCTAACCGGCCTCTTCTCCACGCGTTCGAGCTGGATCTTCAGCTTCTCCTTCTGGATTTCGGTCAAAGAAACAACAGAACTCACCTCAAACGTGGACACTCCCTTTCGCTCATTCCAGAAGACAGGAAACGCCCGGAGGATATCGCCGAGAAGATGCAGGCGGTTGTGGTCAAGGAGGAGGCAAATGAAGCGCGTCGTCTTTTCTGCGAAAGAAGAGACGGCCAGGATGTCCTTGATGATTCGATTCTTCTTCTTGGCGGCGATAAAGGGGCTTGCCAAAACCACTGTTAGGTCTTGGCGCGTGGAAAGAAGCGTCGAGAATCGGGCAAGCTCCCGGCCGACCGCGGCGAACTCATTCTCATCCTGGAGCGCGTTGACCAACCCCTGGGTGTATCTTTTAGTCAGAATTTGACTTCTCATAAAGCTTCCCTAACCCTTCGATGGATTCGTCGATGAGGTGAGAATGGAGCTCCGGCGTCAAGCGCTTCTCGATCTTCGCCCTGGCAAGAGAGATGGCAAGCTCGGCCACATATTCCCTGAGTTCTCCCATGGCCTCCTGGACATGCATATCGATTCCCTGCTGGGCGAGAGACTTAAGTCTATCAGCCTCCTGGCGGGCCAAAGTTAGAATCCGTTCCTTCTCTTTATGCCCTGCCTCTTCCCCTACTTTTCTGATTGTCTGAATTTCCCCCTCCAGCCCCTGGAGCCGCTTCTTTATAGTCGCGAACCTTTCTTGTGCTTCTCTTCTCGCTCGCTCTGTCTCCCGCATTCTTTTCTCAATGGATAGAGCGAGTTCTTCCAAAAACTTCCTCAGAGGCTTAGTTAGAAGAAAAGCCAGTCCCCCGAAGAGAATAATAAAATTTACGCTCTTCGCTAAAAAATCAACAAGAGCCGAACCATGCGTTTCTTCGTTTGACATCAAGCCCAAAAAGAGCGGAAGACATAACCAAAGGACGATATCCAGGTTTTTTTTGGGCATCAGTTTAAAAATTTCTTTTCGATTCTTTCCGCCAAGCCTGAGGCCTCAGATTCAAGCTTCTCCCTGAGTTCCTTCACCGTCTTGTCCAGGTCGGCTCGGGCTTGTTCGACCTGGCTCTTGCATTCTGCGCTGATTTCTGAGATCAAGCGACTCTTCTCTTTTTGAGCCTCGGCGGCTAAAACTCCTCTAACTGATTCGGCTTCAGCCTTAGCCTGCTTCATGGCCTGCTCGATCTCCCGGACGCTTCTTTCGTAGGACGCGACCGCTTCTTCGTAAGCCTTCTTGTTTCCCCGGATTTCTTTCTCCCTGTCAGCTCTGACCCGTCGGACGGGGTTAAAAAACAATTTAGTGAGAATAAACACTAGAACCCAGACGATGAAAAAAACGATTAAAACATTGCCATTAATGGACAGCATATTTCAAGAGCTCTGATTTAAAAATTAGGGCAAAAATTTATCATCTTTCACCCCAAAAAGCAAGAATGGCTCAGGGCATGAGGCTCAAAGCACGTTGATTCTTCCCAGCGAGAAAAATCAACTCCCATGCCCCTCGCCTTACCAAAAAACAAAGATCGGGAGCGGTCCTCAAGGAGAAGAGCGATACCTCTTTGACCATTGCCGGATGCGCTTCTTGACCTCCCCAACCAGGAAGAGCGAGCCCGTGATGAGGAGCGAACCTCGGCCCGGAGTTATCTCGAGCGCTTTCTGAATGGCCCTCTTGAGGTCCGGCTCGAGGAGAACGTTCCTTCCTCTCGTCGGCACCTGGGCTTTTATGCTTTCTGGAGTAGCTGCCCTTTTATAGGGCGAACTAGTGAGAAAGATTGTCTGAGCAAGAGGAAAAAGGAGGTCGGCCACTTTGTGGATGTTCTTATCTTTCATGATGCCGAAGACAAGGGAGCGGGGCTGCGGGAGGAAATTTCGGGCATAGGCTCCGAGTGCCCCGGCTCCCTCCTCGTTGTGAGCTCCATCCAGGACGACCAAGGGATTGCGTGAGACAACCTCCAGGCGGCCATCCCAGCGAGTTTTTCTAATCCCTTTGAGAATCTTCTTTTTCCCCAGTTTTTTCCAGCGCCTGCTCAATTCCAGGGCTGTCACGATGGCTACTGCCGCGTTCCTTCCCTGGTGTTCTCCCCGGAGATCGGGCGTATATATAAATGTCTTTTCGCCCCGGCGGTAAGAAAAACAATAGCCCCTCTGTTTTTTCTGCATACAGAAGGCGCCTTTCTCATCAAAAACTCCTATAAACGGCGCCTCCAACTCTCCGGCTCTTTTTTTGATGACATTATAAGCCTTTCCCTTCGAGAGGCCGCAAACAACGGGGACACGGGGCTTGATAATGCCCGCCTTCTCGAAAGCGATCCGGCTCAGAGTCCGGCCGAGGAATTCCTGGTGGTCTCTTGATACAGTCGTGATCACCGAAACCAGTGGAGTGACGACATTGGTGGCATCCAGCCTCCCGCCCATCCCCACCTCAAGCACAGCAATATCCACATTCTGTGTTTCGAAATGGAGGAAAGCCAGGCAGGTCAGCATTTCAAAATAAGTCGGAGTTGAGGGGAGCTTTCCAACCTCGATGAGCTCTTCGACCTTACTTTTCAGGAAAAAGAGCAGCCGGCAGAACCTCCGAGAGGAGATGGGCTCTTCTCCGATCCTGAATCTTTCTTCGACCCTGACCAGATGCGGGGAGGTATAGAGCCCAACACGGAAGCCGTGAAGAGAGAGGATTTTGGCCAGCATCGCGCAGACCGATCCTTTTCCATTTGTCCCGGCTACCAAAACAGAGGGATAATTTTGGTGAGGCTGGCCTAAAGCAGAAAGAACGGTTCTGACATTATCCAGGCCGAACTTGATCCCGCTTTCGAGAATTCCTTGCAGGTACTGCTGGCACTGCTCATAATTCATCGATACCTATTCAGGAAAAGCCTGAGGGCTTTAAGAATGTAGTTGCGCAAATTGCGCCTTTCGACGACATCATCCAACAGGCCGTGTTTGAGAAGGAAGTCTGATCTCTGGAATCCCTTGGGCAACTTCTCCTTGATGGTCTGTTCGATAACCCTCGGCCCGGCAAATCCAATGAGCGCATTGGGCTCGGCAATATTCAGATCGCCCAACATGGCATAACTCGCTGTCGTGCCTCCCGTGGTGGGGTCTGTCAAAATAGAGATATAGGGGAATTTGGCCTGACCTAACCGGGCCAAGGCAGCGCTTGTCTTCATGAGCTGCATGAGCGAGAGAGCTCCTTCCTGCATCCTGGCTCCGCCGGAACAGGAGATAATGATCAGAGGCAACTTTTCGGCGCAAGCTCTCTCGATAGCCCGGGTTATCTTTTCTCCAACGACAGAGCCCATGCTCCCGCCCATAAAAAAGAAATCCATGGCCGAAACGATCGTCTCGATCCCCCCAATTTTTCCTCTGGCATTGATAACAGCTTCGTCCAGTCCTGTCTTCTTTTTGTTCTCCTCCAGCCGCTCCGAATATTTTTGTGTATCCTCAAAATGAAGCGCATCGACAGGGAAAATATTCTCATCCAGGAGCTCGTATTTCCCTTCATCAAAAAGCATCTCCAGCCGCTCGGTCGAAGACAGCCGAAAATGAAAATTGCAGGCAGGACAAACGTATTTATTGTCCAGGATATCCTGCTTATACAGGATCTTCTGGCAATTGTTGCACCGCGTCCAGAGACTGGTCATCGTCTCCTCTTCAATAACTGGCGCTATTTTTGCCTTATTTTCTGCCGTAAACCCCTGCTCACGAAGATTGAGAGATAGGGATTTTTTAATCTCTCTAAGGATTATTCTTTTCCAGGCGTAAAACTTTGAGTTTTTATTCTCTCGGAGAGGTTCCGGATAACACTTTCGGAATCGGGCAGGTTTTCCTCGATATCCTCTTCTTCTTCGAGCAAGCTCATCACCGATCTCAATAATCTTTCCTTATCCACAGGCTTCTCGAAATAATCTGCGGCGCCAAACGTCGACAGAGCTTCCAGCCTGTATTGAGGGCCGCGGTAGAGGCCGGTCACAATGATCACAGGAACCCGGCCGTGTGTTTCTTCCGAAATCCTCTTTGTCAGGTCAAACCCGTGTATTTTGGGCAGGATCGCCTCAAGGATGACGATGTCGGGCTTTTCTTCTCTGAATTTTTCGTACGCTGACTGGCCATCGGCTGCTTTTATAATCTGGAACTTATAAGGCTCAAGAAGATGACACAAATATTCCAGGCTTCCGTTATCATAATCAACAACCAGGATTTTTTTGTCTGTCATGAAAAGCGGGCAAATTGTAGCTTAAAGCGACCCGCTTGTCAATGCTCGGGGATGGGCTCGAAAGCACGCGAATTTGCTCCCGGCGAGGCAAATTCGCTCACGTCCTCAGCTTCGCTCTTCTCTCCCTTCGGTCGAGAAACCGTGCCCGCTCCGCTTCCGGATGGCCTTCTTTGCCCACACCCCTCCCTTTGATTAAAATTTGATTAAAAGAAAATTGATTTTCCCTGGCGTTGGGGTATAATTGTTCTGGAAGCAGAAGATGAAAAAGGCTCTTTCCGTTTTCTTCGTTTCTTTGGCGTGCACAGCCTTGCTTTTCTCTCAAAGCCTGGTCGAAATATCAAAAAAAGAGAAGGAAAGAAGGGAACAGTTCAAAGGAAAAAACGTCAGGGTGATCACGAACGCTGACCTCGAGCAGATGGACAAAAAACCGGCTGTAATGACAACTTCTCCCGGATCCTCCAGAGAAGGAAATGTAGAGCGCGGCGCACCGGAATCACCTCAAGCGGCGGAGACGCCTGTTTCCGCAGAGCCCCAAGAAATGGAGCCGGCTGAACCTGAAGTGTTCTCTACAGGCTTTGCCACGGCAGTTCTGCCGGAGACGCTTTTAGTCGAAAATCCTGAATTCGCCCTCTACTCGCCGGATGGGAAATTTGCAGACATATCGTTTTCTGGGTTTCTTGATCTTGAATTCAGCGTAAAAAACGGGCCGGGAGATGATATTGCCATTTATGCCAGACGCGCAGGCACGCAAGAAGGGATGCAATTAGAAGAGGGGATACCGGCAAATCTAGATGGGTCTGCGCTGCCGGGAGCCCTGCAATATGGTGTACTCGTCATGGGAGATAGTGGCGATTGGGAAGCTGTGGGCCAAGGGATGGGCATAAATAGTCCAGATAAATTCGACCTTGGCCGTATCTCCAACATAAAAAAAATCAGGATTGTCTTCAGGCCTTACGGTAATGTCACAGCTGATATAAAACCCTATAGACTGCCCTCACAGGAGCTCTCGATGGGAATCGACGCCGTTGTGGCCCTGCATTAATTTCTCTCCGGCTTGCTACTCGACCACAAGATAAGCCTTCTCCCCTTCTCTATTCTTGTAGTCCACAGCGGCAAGGGCAAAGCGGTAAGGCTTTGTTCGATCGACGTTTCTGACCAGATAACTCCAAGTTTTCCCATTCACTTCAGCCAAGAGTTTCGGATTCCCCTTTTCATCCAGAGAATAAATTCTATAGTGCCGAATATTTTGGTTTCTGGGATGAGGACTCCAAGTCAGAAGGATGACGACATCTTTTAGGCCAGGGGTCCTGTCCATCTTTTTTTGGCCGCAGAAATTCCTTGGCGCATAGATGAAAGGCGGGTTAACGCTCAAGCGAACATGGATTTCCTGTGGGCTATTAGCGGCGTCGGCTGTTTCCACAGCGATCGTTCCTTCATAAACGCCTTCCCCAAGCTTTATCGTCCGCACGAACACCTTTATCTCATCCCATTCGCCCCAGCTTTGACCATTTGCGGCCGAAAGAAAAATCCAGGGTTGATCAACCTTCAGTTGATAACGGAGAGAGCCGCTTCCTCTGTTTTTGACCTTAAACACCTGCGGCGGGGGGCCCTTTCTTCCTTCGACTGCCCAGAAAGAAAGCTCCTTCTTCTCCACCCCAAGCTCTGGAGGAGGATTGATGAGCCGCCGGCTTTCAAGGACGCTCCCGATATTGCCCTGCTCGGGGTGATTCGAATAGGCAGTGTAGCCGGTGACAATGTATTCGATTACAGCTTCGTCTTTTTTAACGGTCAGCTTGGTGATTCCCGGGGGACCCCAAAATTGCGGAGCAGGCCCAAAACCAGAGCCGTAATGTTTCCTCCAGTAGTTTCCCTGCCACCAGCCTGTTTCCCCTATGTACTTCGTCGAGCCGCAGCAAACGCCTAACATTTGTTTGCTTTCCGGATCTGGGCTGATTTTTTTAAGATGGAAAATGTGATCGTGGCCGTAGAAAAAGGCCCTCAGCCCATTTTCTTGGCCAAGCTCTGTCAACTTCACTTGTTCCACGCGACCAGGGTCAGCATAACCATAGTAATCGGCGGAAGTAAACAAGGGACCTCTTCCATAGGCAATTTCTCTTATATTCTCTTCGGGACCTGCCGGCCAACCCCCTAAGACGTGGTGAAAACAGGCAAAAACCCAATCTTTCTCCCCCATCTTAACAATGCGTTCAAACCACTGCCGCTGCGCCTCCCCGAGAGTCCATTGGTCAGGAGTTTTAGGATAGCTTTCGCCGGCGAATGCTGTGGTATGCAGGATGATAAACCGAATTCCGCCCCGACATAATTTATCGCTTCCCCACGAAAAGGCATAATATTTCCCCTCAGGATGGCCTCCCTCCGGATAGGTCAGATCATCAGGCATGGGGAAAAGCTTCTGCCGCCACTCACAAGCCCAAAACTTGGCCGGTGACCACTGCTCCTCGCCGTCATGATTGCCCTGGGCGATAAAAATAGGCATGTGCGGAGTCAAAGCGGAATAAAGCTTTCTCGTCCTAAGCCATAAGGTATAGGAGATATAATCATAGTCTTTTTCAGTAAGTCTTTCTGTAGGCAGACCTAAACCCTGCCACTTGTAGTTGGCTCCGATTCCCGTGCTGTCCCCGAGATTGATGATAAAATCCGGGTCTTCGTTGGCCATGATGTAGCGAAGAGTATGGGCCAGACATAAGCCCCCTTTTAACGCTCTCAACGAGTTTGAAAAATTCCAGGCGGCATTAAACCTGATCACTTTTAAGAGCTCGTTCACATAATCGCCGCTTAATTTAGTTCCCTTAAGGCCTTCGGGAACATAGAAATCGGCATCATCAAAGGTGTGGTCATCAGCGATGAAAATAACCGTCACCTTGCCGCCGTTGTCGAGGCTGACGCCTGGCTGCTTGAAGCTCTTGGGAGACAAGGCCTTCCAGTTTTCTCCCCCTTCGCGATAAAGCACTTGATAATAAAGCCGCGGGCCTTCTTCGCCGGTTAGCTCAACGTCCAGGCTGTCTTCGACTCCATAAAAAGCAAAAACGTCTGTGCTGGTGGAAAGGCCCTCCAGTCTCTCGCTGGCCAATATTTTCACGTCCAGTTTTTTCCCCTGCTTCAAGACCAGGCTAAGGTTAGCTTTGCAGCCAGATTCCCCGTCTTTGGGAACTCGGACATTATAGACTCTCTCAGCGCACCGGAAATAATTTTGATCATAGGGGAAGGGGAATTCTTCATTAAACAGCTGGTCTCTGAGAAGTGAGGAAGTCGTAGCCTTCAGGCCGGGTGATGAAAATAGAAGACGGGGAGCAAGGCCTGCGCCGACTAGGCCCAAGCCTCCCCATTTTAGGAAAACTCTCCTCGGAAGATTCATTTGTCCCCACGCCTCCAGGCCAAAGGAGTTATTTCCCAGGCTTTCTTTTAAGGTGGTTGGTTAATTAGCATAAAAAAAGGGAATTTTCAAGTAGAATTTTTGAAAAAAAACATTGCCTGTTTTTCCTCCGGCTGTTGATGGCGTTATTCCTTTGTGATATATTTTCCGGGATGATTAAAGCAGGGCAGGAAAGCGTTTCTCTTGTCATCCCCGTTTATAATGAGGCCGAGAATCTTGAGGAGCTATACCAGGAACTCGCCTCCTCAGCTGGGAAACTCGGGCGTCCCGTTGAAATCATCTTCGTCGACGACGGGAGCGTCGATGAGTCCTGGCCGACTCTTAAAGCCATTCAAAAAAAAGATGCCCGGATTAAGCTCATCCGACTGAGGAAAAATTTCGGCCAGACAGCGGCTCTGTCCGCAGGCTTTGACTATGCTACGGGGGAAATCATCATCAGCCTGGACGCTGATTTGCAGAATGACCCCAACGACATCCTTCTTTTCATCCAAAAAATCGAGGAAGGCTACGACATCGTCAGCGGCTGGCGAAAGAACCGAAAGGACAGGCTGCTGTCCCGTCGCCTTCCTTCGGCCATAGCCAACTGGCTCATCTCCTGGACCACTCATGTCAAGCTTCATGATTACGGCTGCACATTAAAAGCCTTCCGGCGCGACGTGATCAAAAACGTCAAGCTTTACGGCGAACTCCACCGCTTTATTCCCGCCATCGCCAGCCACATGGGAGTCGCCATCACCGAAGTCAAGGCGAATCACCGGCCCCGCCGGCACGGAAAATCTAAATACAGCATTTTCCGTTTTACCAGAGTCATCCTTGACCTGTTAACCGTTAAGTTCCTCCTGAGTTATTCCACGCGGCCGCTGCAGATCTTCGGCCTCTTTGGACTCGTCAGCAGCATTTTCGGCTTCATCATTTCCCTCTGGCTCTCTTATCAAAGGCTGGTGCTCAAGATAAGCGTTGCCAACCGGCCCCTCCTTCTCCTGGGAGTGCTGCTGATCGTCATCGGCATCCAATTCGTCACCCTGGGCCTATTAGCCGAGATCATGGTCCGGGCCTATCATGAATCCTCGGGAAAGGCGATCTACTTTATCCGAGAGGTCATCGATTCTGACACCGGGGAAAGCCCCTCAGCCAAAGATCGATGAAAATCCTGATGCTCGCTCCCGAGCCCTTCTTCGAGCCGCGGGGAACTCCGATAAGCGTTTATTTCAGGATCATGGCCCTCGGTGAGCTCGGCCATGTCGTCACTCTGGTGACTTATCCCCTCGGCGAAGAGGCCAACCTCAGAAATTTGAGAATCATCCGGCCGCCGAACCTTTCCTTCATCCGCAAAGTCAAAATCGGCCCTTCCTTGGCCAAGATTCCTCTGGATTTTTTGCTTCTTCTCAGAGCTGCCTTCGAGCTCGCAAAAACGCATTATGACATTATCTTCTCCCACGAAGAAGCCGCTTTCTTCGGCGTCGTTCTGGCCAAACTCTGGGGCAGGCCTCATATCTATGACATGCACTCAAGCCTGCCGCAGCAACTCGAAAATTTTGAGTTTACACGATCGTCCTTCCTGATATCCCTCTTCCGGAGAATGGAAAATTTCGCTTTAAAGAATTCGCAGGCCGTGATTGTTATCTGTCAAGACCTGATGAAAAAAGTCACGAAATTGGGCTGCGAGCGGAAAGCATTCCTCGTCGAGAATTTTCTTGACTTCCCCGGCGAAGAGTTCTCCGCTGAAGATATCGCCAAGAAAAAGAGGGAATTGGCTCCCCGGGGAGAAAAGATTGTCCTTTATGCCGGAAACTTTGAGTCCTACCAGGGCATCCCTTTTCTCTTGGAGGCAGCCCAAAAAGTCAGAGAAAATGTGATCTTCCTTCTCGTTGGAGGAAGTGAAGCGGCGCTTGAGGAAATGAGGGAAATGGCCAGGAAACTCGGCCTGGCTGAAAGAGTGACCTTTGTGAACAGAGTTCCGCCTTCCCATATTCCTCTCTATGTGTCCTTAGCCGATATTCTCGTTTCTCCCCGCCTTGCAGGGACCAATACTCCCCTCAAAATCTATTCCTTCTTGAAATCCGGAAAGCCTCTCGTCGCCACCAACCTCTTGACTCACACCCAGGTCTTGAGCCGAGGGAACGCCATCCTTGTCGAGCCTGATGCTCAAAGCCTGGCCGAGGGAATTTCCTTTGCCTTGAGGAGCGAAGAGGCAAGAGTAAGGGCACGCGCCGCTGCGGAATGGGCTCGAAAAGAATACACTCTTCCAAGATATTTGGAAAAAATAGGTCAAGTCCTGGACAAAGCTAAAAACTGATGCGCGCTTTCATCACCGGGGGGTCAGGGTTTATCGGCGGCCACATCATCGATGCCCTGATCAAGAAAGGATGGAATGTCCGGGCCTTGGTTCACCGGAGCACGATTATTCAAGAAGACAGAGTCGAAACCCTAAGGGGAGATATCTGCGACCGCGCTGTTCTGAAAGAGGGATTGAAAGGAGCAGACATTCTTTTTCACCTCGCCTCAGCTCTTGGTTCCTCTGCCATCGGTAAAAATGAATTTTACCGGATCAATGCTCTGGGCACAGAAGCTGTCCTCGAAGTCGCCCGTGAGGAGACGGTCAGACGGGTCATCCATTTGAGTTCCGCCGGTGTATTGGGCGCGGTCAAAAAGAATGACGTGGCCGATGAAGATTATCCCCCCAATCCTCGCCAGGTCTATGACCGGACAAAGCTCGAGGGAGAAAAGATCGCCCTCCGCTTTGCTGAAGAAGGGATGGATATCATTGTTATCAGACCCGGCTGGGCTTATGGGCCCCGGGATAAGCGCACATTTAAACTCATCAAAGCCATCTCGCATAAAAAATTCATGATGGCGACAAAGGGAAAGGCGCGGCAGACTCCTGTCTATATTGATGATCTTGTGAGAGGCATCCTCCTAACTGCACAAAAAGGGGAAAAGGGCGAGATCTATCATCTTGCCGGCGATGAAATCTTAACGGCCTGGGAAATCGTCAGGGTTATCGCCTCTTCTTGCGGAAGAAAAATTCCGCGCTTTCGTCTTCCCCTCCTTCCCGCCCGCTTGGCCGCCCTCATCCTGGAAAAAATGTTCTCTTCTCTCCGAAAAGAGCCTCCTTTCAATCGCGCCAAATTGAGTTTTTTCCTTCATTCCAAGCCTCTCTCCATCCAAAAAGCCAAGGGAGAATTGGGCTTTTCTCCGGAGGTCAAGTTCAGCCAGGGAATCAAGATGACTGTTTCCTGGTACCGGGAAAACGGCTGGATGTAAAGGACATAACCTTTTGAACGGAAACATCACCGTATCCGTGATAATTACTAATGAAGAATGAAAATGGGTGGCATGGCGCCAGTCCCCGCCCGACCGCAGCTAACTTAAAAAGGCAAGGCGAAGGGTTTGGGTGAGGAAGCCCGTCGAAGACTGAGCGGGCACGGTTTCTCTCCGCAGGAGAGAAGAGCGAAGGATGAGTCGAAGCTGATTTTCCTCGCCGGGGAAAATCAGTGTGCTGACAAATCCCAAATCCGAGCCTATATGGGGACGCGCCGTGACAGGGCCCATTCTTATCATAGAGAAAGAGACGCTATCCTTTTGAAAAATTGACTTTGCCAGGAAGAGTAAATATTCTTTCCTTCTATAGAAAAACAGAAGAAGTCCAAAAATGAAGAGGCTTAAGCTTCACACCAAAATTCTGATCGGTTTGATTGCCGGAGTCTTGCTTGGCCTGGCACTGGGCGAGAAAGCCGCTGTCATCGAGCCCGTTGGCAAGATCTTCCTCCGGCTTATCACAATGATCGTCGTTCCCTTGGTCCTCGTTTCCCTTATGCTCGGAACAGCCGGCGTCGGGGACATCAAAAAAGTGGGCCGGATGGGAGCCAAGACTTTGGCCTATTTTATAGCCACCACCGTCATTGCCATTACTGTCGGACTTCTTTTTGCCAACGTCACCAAGCCCGGCCTCGGCTTGAGCAAGGAAACACAGGCGCAGCTTTACAAAAGTTATGAATCCAAGGCCCAGATTGGGCTGGAAAAAATCAAAGAGAAGCCGTCGACTATCGACATCTTTGTCAACATCGTGCCGACCAATCCCCTCCAAGCCCTTGTCGAGGGAAACATGCTGCAGGTGATCTTCCTGGGCCTTGTTTTCGGCACAGTGCTGACCATGATCAAGAAAGAAAAATCAGAGAATCTCCTCCGCTGGCTCGACGCCCTCAATGATGCCATCATCGAGGTCGTGCACCTGGCTATGAAGCTGGCGCCGTTCGGAGTCCTGGCGCTGATTGCCGGTGTCGTGGGCCAGTTCGGCCTGAACATCCTGTTCACGCTGCTGAAATACGCCCTGGCTGTCATCGGCGGACTGGCTGTCTATACGTTCACTTTCAACACGCTGTCCGTTGCTTTGCTCGGCAAGATGAGCCCCCGGCGATTTTACAAGGGAATCAAGGATGCCATGATCATCGCCTTCAGCACCTCAAGCTCCAACGCCACTCTGCCTGTTGCCATGGAATCCCTCGAACATATGGGCATCGAGAGGAAATTCTCCAGCTTTGTCATGCCCCTCGGCGCCACAATCAACATGGACGGCACAGCCCTTTATCAGGGGGTCTCTGCGGTGTTCATTGCCCAGATTTACGGCCTTCCGCTGGGCATCGGCGATCAGCTGATGATCGTCCTGATGGCCACTCTGGCTTCCATCGGAGCTGCCGGCGTCCCTGCTGCGGGCATTGTCACGCTGGTCATGGTCCTCAAGCAGGTCGGCATTCCGCTCGAGGGGTTAGCCCTGATCCTGGGGGTGGAAAGAATTCTGGATATGTGCCGGACCACGACTAACGTCGTCGGAAATATGGCTTGCTCTGTCGTGATCCAGGAGTGGGAAAAGAATAAGTAGCAGCTTACGTTCCCTCGCCTGACTTCTTCTCTCGCCGGTTTCTGATTCTCTCCGCGGGGCTGCCCACGGCCACAGAATATTCCGGCAGGGGCTGTGTCACCACAGAACCGGCGCCCACCACGCTTCCCCTTCCGATCGTGACTCCGTCGAGCACGATGACTCCTGCTCCCAGCCAGACATCATCGGCAATGGATATCCCGCCCTTGGAGAAGGACGGCTGGAACATGATGGGCGTAGTGATGTCGTCGAAGCTGTGATTTCCTCCAGCCACCAGATAGCAGTGGCCGGCCAGGAAACAATATTTGCCCAGCTTGATCTCCGTCTCCGAGAGAAGGCTGCAGTTGGACGAGATGTTCGAGTAGTCACCAATTAAAATAGAGCCTTCTTTGCAGCTGAGGATGGAATTCCGGCCGATATAGACATTTTCGCCGAGCTCGAGGCCGCGATTCTCCTCGCCTTTGGCGTCCAAGATAACGTTGTCGTCAATGAAGCAGTTGGCCCCCAAAGAAATTTTTTGAGGGTGGCGCAGGGTGATGTTTCTACCGAAGACAACGCCTTCCCCCACTTTCTTCAAAAGGCAGGGGTAGAAAATCTTCCGCAGGAAGAGGCCGAGCGCACCGGGAACCCAGGAAAAAAAGAGCTGGATAAGTTCAAACCTCAGGAGCTTCCAGAAGTTTTTTTCTCCCAAGAAAAGGGAGATGTATTTGGTGAGAAGAGATTTTTCCCGGACGAGAAGCTCTTTTTGGGTGCTGCCGTGAAAGTCCTTGCTCATAAAATCACTCAGCGCTGCAAGAGAATCCTCAGCTCATTCATACATATACCATAAAACAGACTGCGAATCACTATTCTTTCCTGGCTTGTCTTCATCCTCTACTTATGGCATAAATAAATAGCCATTGACCAGAGGAGGAAGTCAGGCTTGGAGCTAAAACCTGAGTGCGTCCATTTCAAAGGAGATAAGCCCTGTGTTTTCAGGCGTCAATGCGAGGGCTGCCCTCACTTCGAGCCTTTCCCCGCCAAAATACTGATCATCAAGTGCAGGGCCCAGGGGGACGTTTTAAGGACGACGCCGCTTCTTCCCGCCTTGAAAAGAAAATATCCTCAGAGTTTTATCAGCTGGTTAGTGGATGGAGAGAATGTCGACCTTCTTCTGCATAATCCTTACATAGACCGGCTTCACCCTTACGCCCTGGAAAACATCCTCCTGTTGCTCGTCGAACAATTCGACATCCTCATCTCCCTCGACAAAGAGCCCTGGCTAACCTCGTTGGCGACAAAGGTCAAGGCGTGTCAAAAATTCGGGTTCGGGTTGAATGAGCTGGGGAACCTGATCATTTTCAACAACGCTTCAGAATATGCTTACCGCCTCGGAGTGGATGATAATTTGAAATTTTTCCAGAATCAAAAGACCTATCAGGAAATCATCCATGACATCGCCGAAGTGCCCTATGCCCGAGACGAATATGTCTTTAGACTTCCGGATGAGGCCAAAACAAAGGCGGAGCGTTTTTTTAAGCGGCGCAGAATTTCGCTCAGAAAGCCCGTAATCGGGCTGAACACGGGCGCAGGGACAAAATTTGAAACCAAGCAGTGGCCCCCCGAAAATTTCTTGAAACTCATCTCCCTCTTGACCCGAAAATTGAAAGCCAGCGTCTTTCTTCTGGGGGCTCCGCGGGAGAGAGAAATGAACCTTTCCCTCGCGCGAAAGAGCCAGGGCAAAGTTTACGACACGGGCGCCGATAACTCGCTCCTCGAATTCGCCGGCTTCCTCTCCATGATGGACCTTGTCGTTAGCTCCGACACCCTGGGCATGCACCTGGCGATTGCCCTGAAAAAAAAGGTTCTTGCTCTCTTTGGGTCAACCTGCCCCCAGGAGATCGACCTTTACGGCCGCGGCGCAAAGCTCTTTTCCGGCGCCTCCTGCGCTCCCTGCTATAAACAAACGTGTCCCGACCCAAAATGCATGAAAGAGATCACGCCGGAGAGAGTTTTCGAGGAAATAAAGAGGATTATTTAATTCTTCCATGGCCGGACAGAGAAAAAAAGTCGTCGTCATGATTCCGACCTATAATGAAGCCGGGAATATCGAGGCCCTGATCCAACAAATCTTAGCTCTTCCGTTGGAGTACGATCTTTCCATCCTGATTGTGGACGATAATTCGCCGGACAGGACAGGAGAACTGGTGACGCGCCTAGCAGAGAAAGATGCGCGGATCCGCGTGCTTATCCGGAAGAAAAGGAGAGGAAGAGGCGCTGCCGGGATCGAAGGCTTCAAAAAATCCCTGAGCCTCTGGCCCGATTATGTTATCGAGATGGACGGCGACGGCTCCCATCAGCCCCATTTTATTCCAGTGCTTCTCGAGCAGACCAGGAAAGATGACCTTGTCATCGGCTCCCGGTTTGTCAAAGGAGGAAAGGACGCAGACCGGCCTCTCTTCCGCAGATTCATCACCTTCCTGGTGCGAAATTTTATCCGCCGCCAATTTCACCTTCCCGTTCGAGATGTTTCCTCGGGATTCCGCTGCTTCAGGCGGGAAGTCCTGGAAAAGATAGACTTGGACGACCTGATCTCCGTGGGCCCCTCGGTAGTCCTCGAAATTCTTTACAAGGCTTATCTATTGAATTTCAAAATCGCTGAGGTCCCGATCATTTTTGTGGACAGGAAAAAGGACAAAACCAAGCTGACCATGCTCACTCTCCTGGAGACGCTGCTCATGACTTTCAAATTCAAACGGATTTATCAAGCTTCGAGCCCGAGAGCCAGGTCGTGAGGGATGAGAAAAAGAAAAGCTCTGGGCCAGCATTTTTTGGCCAGCCGCTCTGTCCTTAAAAAAATCATCGATGTCATCTCTCCCCAAAAAGACGAGCTCATCGTAGAAATCGGGGCCGGCAAAGGAGCGTTGACCTTTCCTCTGGCTGAAAGATGTGCCCGAGTCATTGCCATCGAAAAGGACAAATCGCTCGCCCGGTTTCTGCTGGAGAACCGAAGAGATAACCTGATCGTCCTCGAGGAGGATGTCTTGAGGACAAATTTTCGAGAATTGCTGGCAAGAGAGCAGAGGTTCAGAGGAAAGACCAAGCTGGTCGGCAACCTCCCCTATGTCATTTCTTCACCATTGCTTTTCAAAGTCCTCGAGGAAAAAGGCCTCTTTTCGAGATGCGTCTTTCTTCTCCAGAAAGAAGTCGCCGAGAGAATAATTGCCCATCCCGGGTCAAAAACATACGCCCCTCTCTCCATCCTCTTCCAAATGGATTATGAAACTCGCCTCCACTTCATCATTGCGCCCGGATCCTTCTCGCCGCCGCCTCAAGTTCAGTCCGCTCTTGTTTCTCTCGAGAGGAGGCCCGGCCCTCTTTTCCCCGTAAAAAACAAAGACATTTTTCATGGTTTTCTCCGAACAGCCTTTGCCAAGAGAAGAAAGACCCTGATCAATAACCTGAAAAGCTATCTGTTTCCCCTGCCTCTCATCAAACAAGCTTTGGCCAGACTCTCACTGGAAGAGAACGTCCGGGCCGAGCAAGTTTCTATCGCTCAATTTGTCAGCCTGTTCGAGTTTCTCTCCGGCTCTTTTCCCGAAGTCTTCAGGGACATCACAAAGCCCTCCAAATCCACAACACAGAAGGGGGACCTTTCTCGCTGAGAACCGTCCCCTCAACAGGACGGGTGGCTCAGTTGATAGAATCATCGGAGAATGGTATAAAACGTGGTGGCGGAGCAAGAAAGGTTAACTACCGTGAAGAGATTTCGATACTACTTGCGTTTACCCCAGGTCTTTTCGAGCTATAAAAGAAAGAAGGTCCATCTCTCATACCTGCCGGTTCGCCTCTGGGTTGAGACCACAAGCATCTGCAACCTGCGCTGCATCATGTGCCCTAATAAGGACCTCAAAAAGGAAGAAAAGGGGTTCATGGAATTTAACCTTTTCCAGAAAATCATCGACGAGGCCCGTCCGTTTGTCTTTGACGTTAACCTCATCCATCGGGGCGAAGGCCTTCTCCACCACGATTTTTCGCGGCTGGTGAGATATGCTCATGAAGCAGGAATAACGACTAAATTCCATACCAACGCGACCCTGCTGGACGAAAAAAAATCCTTTGAGCTCATTGAGGCCGGGTTGGATCAAATCTCGTTTTCCTTCGACGGATACGACAAGAAAACGTACGAGGGCATCCGGGTCAACGCCAACTTCGAGAAGACCGTCGCGAACATCGTCCAGTTCCTCAAAGTCAAGCAGAAGCTTAAGTCCAAAAAGCCCTACGCCATCCTGGAGCTCATTAACTTCCCGGACCTTTATAAACCGATCGACAGCCGCCAGAAGCAAGAATTCTTAGAAAATTTCCGAGGGCTGCCGCTCAACGGGGTCGAGGTCAAGGAGATGCACAACTGGGCAGGAGAAATCGGAGAAGGGCGGAAAAAGAGAAAATACGTTCCCTGCACTTTCCTCTGGCAGGCACTCATCATTTTTTGGGACGGCTCAGTCCTCCCCTGCACCCAGGATTTCCACGGCTATTACATTCTGGGAAACGTCAAGGATATGTCCCTGGCTCAAATCTGGAACGACGAAAAAATAGTCCGGCTGCGGAGGAAAGTCCTCCAGCAGGACATCGATGACCTAAAAACCTGTTCCCAGTGCGACCGGCTGTGGAGAGAGCAAATTTTGGGTATCCCCAAAGAATATCTCTGGAAATTCCTGCTCAAGAGAATGCCCTGAGGATTCTTCAGCGCCAATCGGGAAAAATGTCCCTCCCGGCTGAGTCAAACAAACGAATGACGCTCCTGTCAATCACGTTAACCAAGTAAAGAGCCCAGTCTCCTTTGTCCCCATAGGCGCTTTTAAAGTTGGAGCAAAACACAATCTGTTTTCCGTCCGGGGACCAGGAGGGAAAATAATCGTAGGTCTCGTCCCGCTCGGTGATTCTCTGCTGGTCACTTCCATCCGGGTTCATCGTCCAGATTTCTCCTTTGCCGTCGGGTTTGTGGGAAACATAGACAATTTTTTGTCCGTCGGGTGAAAAACGGGGCCGGCAACTCTTCCCGCCTTCGACCAGTTCCTTATATTTCTGGGTTTCCAAGTTATAAAGAAAAACATCCCAGCCAAAGGTCCTCGATCCGGTGTAAACCAGCAGAGGGGCACTGGGAGAAAGATCAGGCAGGATATGGGAGCGGGAGAAATCCGGGATCACTCTTCTCTTTTGTTTTGAGGACAAGTCCATTATCCAGAGGGATAATTGATCTCCGAGGACTTTCTTCACTCTTTCGGTAAAGACAATACTCTGACCGTCAGGAGTCCAGGCCGCGTCCAATTCATCTTGGGGAGAGGCAGTCACCTGAACGATATTTTCACCGCTGCCGTCCATGACAAAGATGTCATAGTTGCCATCGCGGTTGGCTGAAAAAGCAATCTTTTTTCCATCTGGAGACCACCGCGGATATGTATCATCCCAAGCGTTATCGGTCAATTTTCTGAGATGATCGCTTGTCAGGAGATAGATCTCGTTATCTCCATCAAGATCAGATTGAAAGACAATTCTCCCGGAAAAGGGAATCTCTGCCCGGAGACCCCGGACATCGGTCTGGCGACCGTCCCCTGCAAACGCCCGATTCTTCTCCCCTCTGCGGCAGGATAGAGACAGGAGGAGAACGGAGAGAAGCAGGAGAAAAATCTTTAAATGATGTCTCACATAGATCATTATATACAATTTTACGCTAAAATGGCACGTTGGGTCATCTATAAACAAAAAAAAGAAGCTCTCTCGAGAATACTTATTGCCAGAAGTTCATTAGCCATGATATGATAAGCCCGCTTTTCAATGACCGCGACGCTGTGCTCGAGAGAAAAAATAGCGAAAGCCGGAGTTCAGGCGACTAAATAGAGGAGAAGAAAAATATTGTCATGATGGAGGATTCTTTTGACCGGAAAGACCGATAAGAGAAAAGGTTTTATTTTTTTTGCAGCTCTCTTAGTTTTGAATACCTTGACCTTTTCAGCGTCTGAGAGAACGATCCGTCAAGGAACCTTGGAATTTATTGTCGGCAGTTACAATATGAATGAACCCCGCTTTGACGCGGTCTATTCAAAGGGAGGTGTCATGAGCGGAGTGGGTTTATCCTCCGCCATCGCTTCCAACTTCAATTTTTACTTAGAGATAAAATACTACAATCGGACAGGCACACTGACTTTTTCCAAAGAGCAAACGGATTTCTACCTCGTCCCTATATCTCTGGGGCTCCGGTATATTGTTCCTCTTGGGATTTTAAATCCCTACTTTGGCGGCGGACCCGATTTTTACTTCTATTATGAGGACAATCCCATCGGAGCGGTTCTGAATTTCACGAACGGCTACCATCTAATGGGAGGGACTTACATCCGATTTTCTAAAAGCGTTCCCGTGATGATTAACCTGAAACTCAAGTATACCGCGGCCAAAGCCCAAGAAAATGATATCCAGGTCCAGTTAGGGGGTTTCGAGTACGCAGCGGGCCTGGTTTTTGCTTTTTAAACGCATCTGCCTGGATAATTTCCGTTCCAAGTTCTTCCGGCTTCCTCTTCTGTCTCTGCCGTTCAGAAAACTTCCCGAATTGTGATATAATTCATCCCAATGAAGAGAAAGAAAAAGAAGAAAACAGCCGCGCCGCCGAAAAAAGAGTCGCGAAAAAAACGCCTCAGGTCTATAGAGATCTTCAGCCTTTTGCTCATTCTCTTCGCTCTTTTCACCTTCATCAGCTTGATCAGCTATGACTCGCATGACCCTTCCTGGGCAAGTGTCACTTCGCCTGGCCAAAAAACTCAAAACTATGGCGGCAAGGTCGGCGCTTCCCTGGCAGAAGCTTTTCTACAATTTTTCGGATTGGCTGCCTTTTTTCTTCCGATTTTTTGCGGCTATTTGGGAATCAGAACCCTGCTTCCGAGGGGCGAGACCAGGCTTCTGCTGAAGATCGGAGGAAGCATTTTTCTTCTCCTCCTCCTTTCCGCACTTTTCTCCTTGATCTTCCTCCGCTTCTCTTGGAGAGGGGCTGACATCCAGGCCGGCGGTCTTCTCGGCGACCTCCTTTCCTCGCTCCTGATCCGCTATTTCAGCCAGACAGGGTCGCTCATTTTCCTCCTTGCCCTCCTGCTGCTTTTCATTCTTTTTTCCACCGAATTCTCTCTAAGAAGGCTGGTTACCTTTTTTGCCCGGTTTCTGAGCTTTGCTATAAAAGAAGTCCGGATTAAAGTCACTCATTACCAGAAGTCCAAAGCCAAAGAGAAAATGAGGAAAAAAGTTATCGAGAAATATTCTTCGCCCTCCGAAAAGGCGCCAAAAAAAGAGAAGGAGGAAGACAAAGAGGAGGAAAAGCCAAAAGAAAAAAAGGAAGAGAAGAGGGAACTCAAAAGGGGCGAAAAGCTGGAGCCGATCCTCGTCCACCCGGCCTCGCCTCCTCCCCCGGAGAAGCTCCTTTTCCCTGAAATGGAGCAAAGGGGAGACTACAATTTTCCGCCTTTTACCCTTCTCGACCCGGGAGTCCCCTCAGAACAGATTGATAAGAACGAACTTTATGAAAAAAAGATGCGGATCGAAGAAAAGCTCCGGGAATTCCGCGTCGAGGGCGAAGTCAAGGAGTATCATCCCGGGCCTGTCATCACGACCTATGAATTCTACCCTAACCCCGGGATCAAGGTCAGCCAAGTGGCCAGCCTCTCCGAAGACCTTTCCTTGGCTTTAGGAGCAGAGTCCGTCCGAATCCAGAGAATCCCGGGCAGATCGTCCCTGGGCGTCGAAATACCCAACAACAAGAGAGAAATCATCAAGCTCAGGGATATTATCCAGTCGGAAAAATTCCTCAAGTCTCCCTCCAAGCTCACGTTTGCATTGGGGAAAACGATCCATGGCGAAGTTTATATAACTGACCTTTCTATCATGCCGCACCTCCTCATCGCCGGAGCCACCGGAACCGGCAAGAGCGTCGCCCTCAATGCGCTCATTGCCAGCATCCTCTATAAGGCCTCTCCAGATGAGGTCAAGTTGATCCTCATCGACCCCAAAAGACTTGAGTTTACGCTCTATGACGGCATTCCACATCTCCTGAGTCCGGTCATCAACGACCCCAAAAAGGCCGGCGGAGTCCTGACAGACGCCATCAGAAAAATGGAGGAAAGATATCACAAGCTGAGTTTCCTCAAAGTCAGGGACATCGAGCAGTACAACCATCAGATCCAAAGAATTCTCAAGGAGAAAAAGGGAACGCTGACCGAGGAAGAGAAAACAAAACTCAAGCCTCTCCCCTACATCGTCATCATTATCGACGAGCTCTCCGAGCTGATGATGATCGGCGCTCAGGAGGTCGAGTATTGCATCTTCCGTCTGGCCCAGTTGGCCAGAGCTGTCGGGATTCATCTGGTCATGGCCACCCAACGTCCCTCTATCGATGTCATCACCGGCACGATCAAAAATAACTTCTCCAGCCGCATCGCCTTCCGCGTCCCTTCCAAGGTTGACTCGAGGATTATCCTCGACTCCGCTGGAGCGGAAAAGCTCCTGGGCCTGGGCGATATGCTCTTCATGCCGCCCAACTATCCGCGCGTGATAAGGCTTCACTGCGCATATATTTCTATTCCTGAAGTCACCCGCCTGGTGAAATTCGTCAAAGAACAGCGAACCCCCGAATTTGATACGAAGCTGGTCAAATTCATCAAGAGGCCGGCAGAACAAGAGTGGGAGGACACGGGAGAGAAAGACGATTTGTATGAGAAAGCGGTGGAACTCGTTCTCATCACCGGACAAGCTTCGGCTTCCTATCTTCAGAGAAAACTGAAATTAGGATATGCCCGCGCCGCCAGGATCATCGACCAGATGGAGCAGGAAGGGATTCTCGGCCCTTCAGAAGGCAGCAAACCCCGGGAAATTTTGGTCGACCCCCAGACCTTCCTGGCGAAAAAAGACAAGGAGTCTTGATTGTTCTCCCGTCTGAGACAAAAGAGGAAGGTCAAGCATGCCCTCAAGGATCTTAACCTGCAGAAAGCCCTGAGGCGAGCCTCCTCCGAGCACAATCAGAAACATCTGGAGACGGTCAAAGAGATTCCCTGGGAAGACTACAAAAAAAGGGCTCGGGCTATCAGGGAAAAAAACGTCGGTCAACTCCCCCATCTCATTCAAAAATTCAGCGAGGAAGCCACCAAGGCGGGAGCGCATATTTACAAGGCTATGACTCCCCAGGAAGCTCTTAACACCATTCTGCGGATCGCTCAAGAGAAAAAGGCCAGACTCATCGTCAAATCGAAATCCATGGTCAGCGAGGAGATCAAACTGAATGATTTCCTGGAAAAGAATGGATTTGAGGTTGTCGAAACAGACTTGGGAGAATGGATCATCCAGCTGGCCAAGGAAAGGCCTTCCCACATCACTGCGCCTGCTCTTCATAAGACCAAGGAAGAAGTGGCCGAAATTCTGAGCCGCCATCTCGGCCGTTCTGTGCCCGCCGAAGCTAAAGAGATTGTCCGCATTGTCAGAGAAGAGATGCGCCCCTATTTTAATCAGGCGGACATTGGCATATCCGGGGCCAACCTGGCTATCGCCGAGTCTGGCACGCTCGCCATCATCAGCAATGAAGGCAACGCCCGCCTCGTCACAACGCTACCTCCCGTTCATATCGCCCTTGTAACAGCGGAAAAATTCGTGGAAAGCCTGGAGGAGGCAACGACACTCATCAAAGCTCTGACTATCGCCTCCTCAGGACGGAAGCTCACATCTTATGTTTCTTTTATTACCGGCCCGAGCTCGACCACAGACATCGAGAAAGAGCATATCGTCGGCGTCCATGGGCCTCAGGAGGTCCATATCATCATTCTCGACAACGGCAGGATGGACCTCGCCAAAATTGAGGACTTCGAGGAGATCCTTTACTGCTTGAAGTGCGGCGGCTGTATGCTCGTTTGCCCTGTCTTCCAATCAGTGGGAGGCCACGTTTTCGGCGGGCCTGTTTATCCGGGGGGAATCGGGACGCTCCTGACCGCAGTCACCGAGTCTCTCCAGGATTCTTATAAAACGCTGGATTTTTGTGCCGATTGCAAAAAATGCGAAGAATTCTGTCCCGTGAGCATTCCCACAGGAAAGCTGATCTTAAAACTCAAAGCCGAAAAAGGCCCAGGACTCAGAGAAAAGGGCCTTTCGGGCCTGTTCCGAAACAAGACTCTGGCCGAAAACGGCGCCGGAGTCCTGGCTCTTCTCCAAAAACTCTGGCGAAAAGACGGCTATCTCAGGAGGCTTCCGTTTTCCTGGGCACGGGGAAAAAGGCTTCCCGTCTTAAAACCCCAAAAAAACAGGCCGAGAGAAGAGATGAAAGGCCAAAAGGTCTATTTTTTCCAGGGCTGCCTGGTCAAATATTTTTTTCCGGAAATCCGGGAGAGTGTCGATAAGGCCCTGACCCATTTCGGGTTTCACATGGTCATACCACCTGATCAGGGCTGCTGCGGCGCTCCCAGCCTTCATCTCGGAGACCAGAAAGCAGTCCGAGAGCTCGCCTGGCAGAATCTGAAGTCCTTCGAAAAAGAAAGCCCGGATTTTATCCTCACTATCTGCCCTACAGGCCATTCTCTCCTCAAAAACCTCTACCCCGAGATCAACGAGCTGGCTGCACGCTGGCGGGAGAAAATTTTTGATTTTACTGCTTTTATGGTCTCAAAGGGATATATACCGGAGCCAAAAGGAACTTCTGAAAAAGCTAAGCTTTATTACCACTATCCCTGCCATTATCTCGCCGATTTGAAGCTCCGGGATGAGCCAGCCAAGCTCCTCCAATCCCTCGGGTTCCGTCTTTCGACAGCAAATGACCCGCCGAAATGCTGCGGATTTTGCGGCGTTTTCAGCTTTAAAAATCCAGAAATTTCCGGCCACATTTGGAAAAACAAAAAGAAGGAAATCCTGGAAAGCCGGGCTTCTCTTGTCGCCACCGACTGCCCTGGCTGTCTGTTCCAGCTCCGGTCAGGCTTGAAAGCGGAGGCTGTGCCGGTCCAGTCTTTTCATACAGCGGAAATCCTTGCTCAATTTTTAGAGCAAGATTTAAAGAAGAGAAAGACAGACCGGCCGGGATTGAGCAATTCCCGGGGAAAAAACCGGCAAGAAAATTAGTGGATGGTCGGAAGACGCAGGGTCCGAAGGGTATCCAATTTCGCTTTCTGCCATCTCTCTTCGGGGATGGAGAGAAAAACCTCCACCAGATGCGAGTCAAACTGACTGTCGCTGTGCCGTTCGACCTCCCGGCGGGCCTCCTCGAAGCTTCTGCCCTTCCTGTAAGGCCTGTCCGAAGTAATGGCGTCAACCGTGTCGGCCAGAGAGAAAATCCTGGCTTCTAAGGGAATATCCTCGCCAGCCAATCCATAAGGATACCCCTTGCCGTCAAAATGCTCGTGGTGGTAAAGGACAACCTGGGCCGCTCTCTGGAGAAAGGAGAATTCCTCGATCAGCTTATAGCCCAGGAGAGGGTGATCCTTGATAATCTCCCTTTCAATCGTGGTCAGAGGCCCCTTCTTTCTCAGGATGGAGTCGGGAATCCCGATCTTCCCGATGTCGTGGAGAAGCGCGCCTCTCTCGATATCAACCAAGAAATTCCTGTCTTCGATGCCCAGCTCCTTGGTCAAGAGGAGCGTGTAGCCGGCCACGAACTGGGAGTGGCCGATCGTGTCCTCGTTGTCGTCCGTGGCGGCGATGAAATGGATGAGGTTGGAGTTGAAAAAGACCTCTTTTTCCGCATAATCCTCATCATCCAACCCGTCCTTTCCTCTAAAAATCTGTTCGTACCAATCTTTGAGATCCCTCATCACCTCTTTGGCCTGGAAGATCTTGTGGAGCCTCGTGCTCCTTCCATTCCAAGGGAAATAGCTGCCTTCTTTTCCCGGTGATCTGAGGAAATCTTCGTTTCCCCGAAGGGCAAACATGTACTCGTATTCTTTCTGGCTCAAGAAGCGGGGGAAAGAGCTTCGGTTCCCTGTGTTGTCCTCAATAACCAGAAAGCTCTCTTTTTCGGCTTGAACTCTTGTCAGGATGGCTTGTGTTTCCATGTTAGAGATAATACCTCTCGTTTTTTCAATCGCATGATATTAGTCGCCAAAAACGCCCAAAAATTGAATTTTTTCGAAATTTCTATTTTTCAACTATCACCCTTCCCATCCCCTTTAAGGGGGATTTTGCCGCCTTAATTCCACCCTTGTCAGAATATTTGCCTCTCTATATAATGAAAACGGTGGAACAAATGCCCGCGGAGCTCAACCTCGACGAGATCGTCCAAAAATACCGTCCTGTTGTCAGTTTTAAGGTCAAGAAATCCCTGGGAACCCGAACGCCCGACTGGGAGGACGTCGTTAATGAAGTCATCACCCAGGTCATCGAAAAGGTCAAAAAAGGCGAATTTAGGGGAGAATCTTCCATCGGCACCTTTATTTACACCATCACCAGCCGCCGGATTATCGACTATATTAGGCAAAAAACGAAGGTATTGAAGGGCATACCCGAGCCCTCCATCCTGCCTGACCCTTGTGACGACACAGAAAGCCGAGAAAGAGCTCGAATTCTCGGCGAAGCGATAAAAAGGCTTAAACCCAAGTTTAAGGAGGTCTTAGACCTTTATTACTATCAGGAGCTGTCGCGGGAAGAAGTGGCCCAGAGGCTGGGGATCTCTCCTCGGAGGGTCAGCGAGCGCCTTAATTATGCCCAGAAACTCCTCCGGAAGATGATAAAACGATGATTTTTTTCCAATTTTTGTTTCATCAGGCGACTAAATTGTTGAAACCGGATGAAAGGTGAATGAGCATGAAAAGATGCAAGTTTGAAGACCAAATCGACAATTACCTCTTGAATAGATTAGAGGGGGGAGACCGGGACAAATTCGAGGAACATTATTTCAACTGCACTAACTGTTTCCAGAAGATAGAGGAAAGAAACGATCTTATTGCCGCTATCAAAAGCCGGGGTGCCTCGATCTTCAAGGAAGAGCCCGTACCTGAGAGAAAGACCTTTGTCCCCACCTTTGAAAAGATCTATTCTTTCTTCACTCCCAGGCAGTGGGCAACTGCCGCCATCTCCGCGGCCCTCCTCTTGGTGGCTGTTTTCGGCATCTTGCCTCAGTTCAGAAAATCAACGCCTCAGTTCTTCCTGAGTGAGAATGAGGTGGTCAGAGGAGAATCTTTGAGTCTTATCTCCCCAATCATCGACGTCAAGGTAGTCCCTTCCTTTTTTGAATGGAAACAGCTCGGCCAGGACGTCGAGTACAAGATCTATATTTATAACGATAAGCTCCTGTGGACGGCTTCGACGAAGGAAAACAGAGTCGACGTTCCAGAAGACATAAAGCAACTCATGGTGGCCGGTGAGAAATATTCCTGGCAGGTGAGAGCCTTTTCCTCAAAAGGGACTCTGATTGCCGTCTCCAGTAAGGTGCAGTTCCAGATCAAGGCGACTGAATAGTTCTCTCCCCCCGCTAATCTTCGATCAGGCTTTCTTCCTCAATATACATGCGGCCGCGACTTTCCTCTTCAAAAGCAAGACAGCACATCAGTCGTCCGCACAGGCCTGAGATTTTGGTGGGGTTTATGGCGATCTGCTGTTTTCTGGCCTTTTGAATCGTCACCGGCTCAAACGCCTTCATGAAACTGAAACAGCAGAGAGCGCGGCCGCAGACGCCGAGCCCGCCGATCATCTTGGCTTCATCCCTGACGCCAATCTGACGCATCTCGATTCTCATTTTAAGCTCTTTGGCCAAATCCTTGACCAGTTGCCGAAAATCAATCCGGCCGTCAGCTGTATAGAAAAAAATCCCCTTCTTTTCGTTGAAGAAGTACCTCACCGCCACCAGCTTCATCGGCAAATTCCGGGCTTTAATCCTCTGAAGGCAGAATTCATAGGCCCTTTTTTCCTTTTCCCGCAGCCATTTGAACTTTTTTATGTCCTCATCATTAGCCTTGCGGATTATCTTGACAGCGCCTTGGCCTCCCTTTTGAAGGCGACATACGTCGCTGGAGATATCGATCACTCTGGCTATGTCGCCTCCCAATTCTGACTCGACAAGACAAACATCGCCTTTTTGGATCGCTTCTTCTCCCTTGAAAGCTCGAAGAATCTTTCCTGTACTCTCAGAAACGAGACAAATGATTTCAGTCATGAATTCTTTCTCCCATAAGAGAATAAAAAGAGCTGACGAGAAGACTGATATTGAGATGTTTGCTCAAACCGGAGATGGCATACTCGATCTGGTTCAAGCACTCCCAGGATTTGTCCAGACTCCAATCCTTGTTTAAAGCCTCGATTTCTTCTGCATAATCGGGGTTCAAAAGCAGAGAAGCCTCTCCCTTTTCTTTGAGGAGGATAAAATCCCGGCAGAATGAAGCCAGAATTTCCAGGATCTTCTCAAAGTCTTCCCGGATAATGCTGCGCTTGGCGAAAGCGTAATTTCTCACGAATTCCGACATTTCCCCTTTTCTGAGGAAAGAGAGAAAAATATTCCAAACCTCTTGTCGCTTCTCCTGAATCTCATCCCAATCCAGCCCTAACGCCTCTTCAAGATTCCCCCTGACAAGGAGAGAAATGATCTTAGCTCTCTCTTCGGAATAGCCTTTTTCTACCAACAGCCTCTTGATTTCTTCCTTGCCGATGGGATTGAAGGGAAGGATCTGGCAGCGCGATTTGATCGTCGGCAGGATCAAGTCGGGGTTGGCAGTGAGAAGGATAATGTGGGAAAAAAGAGGCGGTTCTTCTAAAACCTTAAGCAAGCAATTGGAGGATTCTTCATTCATCTTTTCCGCCTCATCGACGATGAAGACTCGTTTCCTGCTCACCATCGGCCTCAAATAGGCTGCTTGCCGCATCGCTCTCATCTGATCTATTTGAAGGACTTGCTTTTCGGGTTCAATCAGCCAGACGTCTGGCAGCCTCCGGCCCGTGATGGCCACGCAGCTGGCGCATTCCTCACAGGCATCATCTTTCTTTCTTTCGCAATTGACGGCTTTAGCGAGGATGAGAGCAAGGCTTCTCTTCCCCACTCCCTTGGGTCCGCAGAAAAGCAAAGAATTGGGAACGCGGTTTTTCTCGAGGGCCAGCCGCAAGATTTTCTTCACTCTGCTGTTGCCCAAGACATCGTCAAAGCCCACGCTTTCTCCTTTCCAGAATATCTCTTTAAGCTCTCCGCAGCGCGTCCCCTAAAAATCTCCCCGTCTGAGAATTCTCCACCTTAGCCACTTCCTCCGGAGTCCCCGAAGCCACAATCCACCCCCCTTCTTCTCCTCCTTCTGGGCCTAAATCAATAATATAATCGCAGTATTTAATGACATCAAGGTTATGTTCGATCACCACCACCGTGTTGCCTATGTTCACTAACTCGGTGAGGAGTTCGAGGAGCTTGCGCACATCATCAAAATGAAGTCCTGTCGTTGGCTCGTCGAGCAAAAAGAGAGTCCTGCCAGTGCTTTTTCTCCCCAATTCCTTGGTTAATTTGATGCGCTGCGCCTCGCCGCCCGAGAGCGTCGGCGCCGGCTGGCCGAGCCGGATGTATCCAAGGCCAACGGACCTGAGGGTCGCCAGCCTTCTCTTGAGCAACGGATGCGGCCGCAGATACTCAAAGGCCTCATCGACAGTCATGGCGAGATAATCGGCGATATTTTTCCCTTTATACATCACAGCAAGAGTCTCTTTATTATATCTCTTGCCGCCGCACCGGTCGCAGGTCACCAGGACATCGGGCAAAAAATGCATCTCAATTCTCTTGGCGCCAGCCCCCTCGCATTCCTCGCAGCGCCCTCCAGGGATGTTGAAACTGAAACGGCTCGATGAGTAGCCCCTCATCCTCGCTTCAGGAGTGCGGGCGAAGAGTTCCCTCAAGGGAGTGAGCAAACCTGTGTAGGTGGCAGGGTTGGACCGAGGCGTCCGGCCAATCGGCTTCTGGTCGACGGCGATGACCTTGTCAATCTGTTCAATTCCCAAAATTGCCTCGTGATCCCCAACTTTCTGCTTCACCTTATGGAAGATATTCAACAGGCTCTTGTAAAGGATATCACAGACCAAGGTGCTTTTCCCCGACCCCGAAACTCCCGTTATGGCTGTCATCGTCGCTAAGGGGATGCGCACATTCAAATCTTTAAGATTGTGTTCTTTCGCTTTGACAATGGTAAGCCAGCCCTTTGGATTTTTCCTGATAGGGGGAACAGGAATTTTCTTTTCCCCGCGCAGATACTGGGAAGTTAAAGAGTCGGACGCTTCCAGAATCTGGCGGAGATTTCCTTCGGCAACCTTGTAGCCTCCTTGTTCACCTGCTCCCGGGCCTAAATCCAGGATATGGTCGGCCGAGCGTATCGTTTGCTCATCATGCTCCACCACTATAATCGAGTTGCCCTCATCCCGGATGCCGCGGAGGAGGCGAATCAGGCGGCTGTTGTCCCGCTGGTGAAGTCCAACGGTTGGCTCATCCAGAACATAAAGGACCCCCCTTAGACGGGACCCAACCTGGGCGGCCAGGCGGACACGCTGGGCTTCTCCCCCTGAAAGGGAAAGCGTTGTCCGGCTGAGCTGGAGATAGGGCATTCCTAATTCCACCATGATCTCGAGCCGGGAGAGAATTTCCTTTTGTATCCTCGAAGCGATGACAGCCGCAGGGGAGCTGAAACGAAAGGACCGGATTTCCTCCATGAGTTTATTCACAGGAAGGGAATTCAATTCCGAGATATTCTTGTCTCCAATCATGACGGCCAGACTTTCTTTTTTTAGCCGATTTCCCTGGCAGAGAGGACAAACGTCATCGGTTAACTCAACTTTACCCCACTCGTCGAGGACTGTCTCGAAACCCAGGCCATGACAGCGCGGGCAAGCACCATAAGGGCTGTTAAAGGAGAAGCTGCGAGGCTCGAGCTCGGGCAGGCTGACGCCGCAGAACGGACAGAGGAGCTTGAGCGAATAAAAAACCTCTTCCCTATTTTCTCTCAACAAAAGGAGATCATCACCTGAAATCTCCAGGGCTTTTTCCACCGCCTCTCTGGCTCTCTTGGCATTGTTTCCGCAGAGGATGATCTCATCGACCAGTACTTCAATATTGTGCTTCTTCGTCTTTTTTAGGCGAATCTCTTCCTCCAACTCTTTGAAATCTCCATCTAGACGAAACCGGAGAAAGCCTTTTTTCCTGAATTTTTCCAGGAGCCGGCCGTACTCTCCCTTTCGGCCTCTGACGACAGGCGCCAGAATCATCAGCTTCTCGCCGGGAAAAGAGTCAAAAATCTTCTGGATGATCTGCTGCGGGGTCTGAGAGCTCACCTGACGGCCGCAACGGGGACAATGCGGCGTCCCCAAGCGGGCAAAGAGCAGGCGCAGCAAATCGTAGATCTCGGTGACCGTACCTACGGTCGAGCGAGGATTGGAAGAGATAGTCTTCTGGTCTATTGAGATGGAAGGCGAGATGCCCTCAATGGATTCTATCTCCGGTTTCTCCATCTGTTCGATATACTGGCGGGCATAGGCAGAAAGGCACTCAATATAGCGGCGCTGTCCCTCGGCATAAAGCGTATCGAAAGCGAGTGAGCTTTTTCCTGACCCGCTCGGCCCTGTGACAACGATCAGCTTGTTGCGGGGAAGGCTGACGTCGATTTTCTTCAGGTTGTGCTGCGCTGCCTTCTTGACTATGATCTCTTCAAGCATGTTTCTATTTTAGCTTTTTACCTGCCTGTTCACAAGGAATGCCGTCCTCTCCCGGAGAAAGCATTTTCCGGGATTCTCCTTTTAGCTTGGTCAAGGGATTCGCTCCCTTCCCTTGACCAAGTTTATTAGTAACATCACAGGATTCCATGATCATTATGGAAACAGAAATGCCGGTTCCTCCATTATTGCTGATTGACCGTTTGCTTCTTATAATGTAGGATTATTCGAGGTCCAAGTTACGCCATGACAAGGGAAGAAAACCTCCTTAAGTCCTTAACGATTTTGCAGGAAATGGGGGTCAAGGAAGATTCGATAACGGCCGTAAAACACATCCCCGCTCAGGAGGGCCGTTACGAAGATTATCCTCCCGGCATACACCCAGCCCTGTGTTCCGCCCTCAAACAAAAGGGCTACCAGAAGCTGTACTGCCATCAGCGCTCTTCCTGGGAAGCTCTAAGGGACGGAAAACATATCGTTGTTGTTACGCCGACCGCCTCAGGCAAAACTCTCTGCTATAACCTTCCTGTGCTCAACTCCATCCTTCAGGATACGTCCAGCCGCGCTATCTATCTCTTCCCGACCAAAGCTCTTTCCCAGGACCAGAGGGCCGAACTCGACGAGATCATCGACCTTCTTCCTGATAGCATCCGGGTTTACACCTACGACGGCGATACGCCCAAGGACGCCAGAAAAGCCATCCGGAGCGTCGGACAGATCGTCCTCACCAACCCCGACATGCTCCACACGGGCATTCTGCCCCATCACACCAAATGGATCAATCTCTTCAAAAACCTCAAATATATTGTCATCGATGAGCTGCACAACTACCGCGGAATCTTCGGCAGTCACCTGGCGAATGTCCTGAGGAGGCTCAAGAGAATTGCCGCTTTCTACGGGTCCTTTCCCCGGTTCATCCTCTGCACAGCCACAATCGCCAACCCAGTGGAGATGGCTGAAAAAATGATCGAACAGCCTGTCATCCTGATCGATGACAACGGAGCCCCGCAGGGCGAGAAATACTTCATTTTTTACACGCCTCCTGTGGTCAACAGATTCCTGGGCATCCGGCGGTCATATATCAACGAATCCCGGCGCGTCGCTTCCGTGTTTCTTAAGAACGGCCTTCAAACGATCGTCTTTGCCCAGAGCCGCCTGAACACAGAAGTCCTTCTCACCTACCTCAAGGAAGATATCGAAAGAACCATCAAGGACGAGGGCCTTATCCGAGGCTATCGCGGAGGCTATCTTCCCCTCAAAAGGAGGGAAATCGAAAAAGGATTGCGGGAGGGAAAAATCCTCGGCGTTGTCTCCACCAATGCCTTGGAACTCGGCATAGATATCGGCAGTCTGGATGTGGCCGTCCTCGCCGGCTACCCGGGAACGATTGCCAGCACCTGGCAGAGGGCAGGTCGGGCCGGCCGGAAGTCGGGAAAGTCGGCGGCCGTTCTCGTGGCCTCGAGCTCTCCGCTTGACCAGTTCATCGTCAACCATCCTGATTACTTCTTCTCCAAGAGCCCCGAGAGAGCACTCATCAATCCTGACAACCTCTCCATCCTCGTCAGCCATGTCGAGTGCGCCTCCTTTGAGCTGCCTTTCAGCGACGGTGAAAAGTTCGGGAAGATGGATATCGCCGAAATTTTAAAATTCTTAGAAGAGGAAAAGCTCCTCCACCATTCGAAAGAGAAATGGTACTGGACTTCGGATGCTTACCCGGCCGACGCTGTCAGCCTCAGAAGCATCAGCTCGGATAATTTTGTCGTGGTCGACCGGACCGGAGAAGCCAAATCGATCGCTGAGGTCGATTTCACTTCTGCTCTCAGCACCCTCCATCCCAAAGCCATTTACATGTGTGAGGGAGAGCAATATTTCGTCGAAAACCTCGATTTTGAGCAGAGGAAAGCCTACGTAAAAAAGACCGATGTGGACTACTTCACCGACGCCATTGATTACACCAAGATCAAAATCCTGGATGTTTTCAATAGAGAAAAATTAGACCGCTGCCAGATCTCCCACGGCGAAGTCCATGTCGCCACCCAAGTCGTTGGGTTTAAAAAAATCAAATTCTTCACCATGGAGAACATCGGCGCCGGGAACCTCAGCCTGCCCCAGAATGAAATGCACACCACCTCTTACTGGCTGACTATCCCCGCTTCGCTAATCCAGGCCCTGCCATTTTCTTCCGAGGAGAAAATCAACGGACTTTTCGGCCTGGCTTATCTCCTCCATCATGTCTCACCCCTTTTCATGATGTGCGACCTTCATGATGTCGGCGTTTCTATCGGCGATAATATGACGGGAGAGTCCGTTCCTCCCCGGAATATCCCTTTAAAGATTGCCGCCTACGAAGAAGCGCCTGTTTTTTTGGAACCCAATTTTGAGCCCAACATTTTCATCTATGACAATTACCCCGGCGGCATCGGTTTGAGCCCGGCCCTTTTTGAACTGGAGAAAGAGCTCCTCAAACACGGCCTCAAGACGATCAATCTATGCCCGTGTCAAGAAGGCTGTCCCTCCTGTGTCGGCCCAGCCAGAGAGACAGGAAAGCAGGCCAAGCAGGTCGCTCAGGAGATCCTAAGACGGCTGCTCGAATAAAAGAAGGGAAAAGAGGTTACGGATGGCTCAGAGGGACATAAGCTTCTCCAGCTTTTTCTCATCCCCCATGACGATCAGAACATCGCTGTCCTTGATGACAAAATCCGCCTTGGGCACATAGACTGTCCTTTCGGGAACGAGCTCCCTGACAGCAATCACCTGAATCCCATATTTATTGCGCAAGTCGAGATCCTTTAAGCTCTTGCCGATGAACTTCTCCGGTGGAGCGATTTCCTGAATGCTGACCCCGGACATAAGGGGGAGGCACTCGAGGATATTGGGGCTGGTCAGCTTAAGGGCTGTCCGGATGGCCATGTCCTTCTCCGGGTAGATGACTTCTGATGCTCCAACGGCATCCAGGATTTTGGCGTGATCTTCTGTCAATGCTTTAGCCACAACGCGTTTGACCCCCAGCTCATGGAGGTGCAGTACCGTCAGGATGGAGGCTTCCATTTCAGGTCCTAAGCTTACGACTACAACATCCATCTCTCGGATGCCCACGGCCTCAAGACTCTCCTTGTCTACTGAATCCATAACCACCGCATGAGAGGAAAATGATTTGGCGGCCTCGATTTTATCTTTGTCTTTGTCTATGGCTAAGACTTCGTGCCCTCTTTCATAGAGGGTTCTGGTCACGTTTGAGCCAAAGCTCCCCAAACCGATAATGGCAAATTTGATCATTTTTGACTCGCTTTTACATTCTACCCTATCATCACCTTTTCTTCAACATACTCGAATTTCCCCAGAGCTTTGCGCCGGCTGAAGGCATAGAGGAGGGTTAACGGGCCGACTCTCCCCGCATACATGGTCAAAACTAATACCACCTTGCTAAGTGAGCTGAGACTCGATGTGATGCCCAGAGAAAGGCCGACAGTGCCGAATCCCGAAAACACCTCAAAAAAGACTTCCTTCATCAACATTCCCGGCTGGTTCAAGAGGACAATGAACGAGGAGAGGAAAATCAAACTCAAAGCCAGAGAAATGACGGTGAAAGCCTTGATAATATTGTCATGAGGAATTGTCCGATAAAAGAGATGAACAGAATCTCTGGCCGCAATTTTGGATCTTAGGAAAGCTAAGACAACGCCGAACGTGCTTGTTTTTACACCTCCTCCTGTCGAGCCTGGAGATGCACCGATGAACATCAGCAGAATCATAAGCAAAACAGTGGCTGTGCTCAGAGCCGTCAGGTCCATCGTGTTAAACCCAGCCGTCCTCGGCGTGATGACTTGGAAAAGAGAAGAAAGAATTTTCTCCTTTAGGGCAAAAGCCTTCATTGAGTTGTTCGCTTCCAGCAAAAAGAAAAGAAGAAAAGAGCCGACGATGAGGACGACGGTCACCGAAAGGACCAATTTGCTGTGAAAGGAGATTTGAACTTTCACTCCCTTAAAAAGGCTGGCAATGGCCCTCACCGCCTCATGGATGACCAGAAATCCCAGGCCGCCGAGGATGATCAACAAGATCACCGTCAGGTTGACCAGGATATCGCCCCGGTAAGACACGAGGCTATTGCTGAAAACAGAAAATCCAGCGTTGCAGAATGCCGAGACCGCGTGGAAGACAGAGGAATAAAGAGCCTTAGGCAACGGCAAATCCTTCTGCAATCGGAGAAATAAAAGAAGAAATCCTATAAACTCTATAGAAAAAGTAAAGAAGAAAATGCTCTTAATCAATGACTTGAAATCCCGGGGAGAGCCGGGGTGAAAACCCTCCTGGACCAGAATCCTGTCTGTGACGGCAATTTTCCTCCCGGCGACCAAGATGACCATAGTCGAAAAGGTCATAATGCCCAATCCTCCCATCTGGATCAAAAGCAGGATGATGATCTGTCCTGCGAGCGTAAAATAAGTCGGTGTATCCTGGACGATGAGGCCGGTCACGCAAACAGCAGAAGTCGAAGTGAAGAGCGCGTCCACAAAAGAGATATGGCCTGACGTCGTGCTAAAGGGAAGGAGGAGAAGAAGAGCGCCCGCGAGGATGGCTATGGCAAAGCTGATGGCAAGGACCTGGGCCGGCTGAAACAATTTCTCTTTTTTAATCAAGCCTTATCCTCGTTGAAAATCTATTACTTCGTCAGGCTTTTGTCAATAAACTCGAGAGTGAAGTTAGCATCCCAATTTCATAATGAGCACGGGTGGCGCGGCGATAGTCCCCGCCTGCCCACAGCGAATAATAACTGAAGACGCTCTCAAAGGCTTTGATTTTGGACATCTTCATTTTGCCCAGGCGAGGAGTGTGGGCGAAGAAGGCCCGCACCCCGGGCCTAATTTGACAATGCCCCCCTCCTGTGTTACTTTTTGAAGCGAAAACGATGAATGTTTTCAGATTAATCACAGAAGCCAGCCTTGTCGTCCAACTCGTCTTGCTCGTCCTACTCTTCTTCTCTGTCTTTTCCTGGGCGATCATTTTTTATAAGAGGAAGGCTATCAAGGCTGCCTCTTCTCAATCCCAAAAATTCCTCAAAGCTTTTCGGCGGAGCAAGAACCTTTCCGAAGTCAATGAAGCCGCCAGAAAATACCAAGGCAGCCCGCTGGCCGCTCTTTTTCAATCCGGATTCAAAGAGATGGCTCACCTGTCCCGTTCTAATCCTCAGAACTCCATAAACTCCTCCAAGCTGGAAACACTGAGCCGGGTCCTAACAAAGGCTTCCAACGCCGAGGTCTCCCGCCTCGAGAAATTGATGAGCTTCCTGGCGACTACTGGAAGCGTCACCCCCTTCATCGGTTTATTCGGCACGGTCTGGGGGATTATGGATGCCTTCCAGAAAATCGGGATCGTCCGCTCGGCCAGCCTCGTCACAGTCGCCCCCGGCATCGCCGAAGCTTTGATCGCTACCGCTTTTGGACTTTTTGCCGCCATACCGGCTGTCATCGCCTATAACCACTTCCTTCATCGAATCAAAGAACTCATCACCGAGATGGAAGATTTTTCTCTGGAATTCTTGAATATCGCTGAAAGACTCTATGGCACTTAAACCGCAATCCTTATCTCCTTCTTCATCCAAAAAACAGATCGGGACCTCCCTCTCCGAAATCAATGTCACACCATTCGTCGACGTCATGCTCGTCCTTCTGGTCATCTTTATGGTCACAACTCCGATGATGCAGTCAGGAATCGGAGTAAACCTGCCCCAGGCCGAGACACAATCTGCCCCAGCAGAGGAAGGACTCACCATCACAATCACCAAGGACAGGTTCATCCATATGGGAGAGGCGGTTATTAACATCAATCTGCTCGAAAAAAAACTCAAAGAGTATTTTGCCGGTAAAACGAAGAAAATCGTCTTTATCCAGGGGGATGAAGGCATTACCTACGGCTTTTTTATCGACGTTGTCGATATCATCAGGAAGGGGGGGGTGGAGACGATAGCGCTCGTAACCGAGCCGAAAGAACTCAAAACAGCCAAGACGAAAAGATGACCCGGGGTGGAAAAAACGAATCTTTTAAAAGGGCCATTTATGCCTCTCTCTTCGCTCATTTAGCTCTCTTCCTCTTGATTCTGGTCTCTCCCTCCTTGCCCAAATCTTCAAAAAAAGGAATGATTCATTACATCCCTCTTAATTTCGTCTCACCGGGAGGAGGTGGCGGAGGCGGGGGGGGAACGCCCCCAGCGAAGGCTCCTGCTTCTCCACCAAAAAAAGAAACTCTCAAAGACCTGACCACTCCTCAAAAGGCCAAACAAGAATCGAAGTCGGCGATGCGGTATCCGGTAGAAAAGCCAAACAAAGAGCCGAAGACCAAGGCGGAGAAAAAGGCAGCGATCACCAAGCCGGAGCCCAGCTCTCCGGAGAGCGCCAAGGAAGGCACGGGAAGCGAGAGCGCTGCCGGCGGCGCGGGTGGGACAGGATCCGGAATGGGCACTGGTTTGCGCATCGGCACGGGAAGCGGCCCGGGCGGCCCGGGATATGGCTCCCTCGGGATTTCCAATTTTCCCTATACCTATTATCTCCAGATCATCACAGATAGGGTTTCGCACAACTGGTTTACTTCTCTCGTCGACCCGGGCGTTTCAGGCAGCTTCCAGACTGTCATTTTTTTTAAAATCAATAAAGACGGACAGGTTTCTGATATGAAAATTGAAGAATCGAGCGGCCTAACTCCTCTGGATTTATCGGCGCTTCGCGCCGTCAAGGCCTCAGCTCCCTTTCCGCCTCTGCCCAGGGATTACGAAGACGCCTACTTGGCCATTCACCTGATTTTCGAGCACTCCAAATGAAACGAGTAAAAATGAGAAAAATATTGCTAACCACCACTTTATTTCTTCTCTCTTGCGCTTTCCTGTTCCCACAACAGGAAATTTACTTAACCTTGAAAGAAGGCGTTGCTGCCATAGCTATGGCCCTTCCCGATTTCATCGCCTCCAGTCCTTCTCCCAGGGCCAGGGAGGCGGCTGAGGAGATCCATCAAGTGATCTCCGATGACCTCGGTTACAGCCGCATCTTTCAGCTCTTGCCCAAAAAATATTACGAGTACATCCGGTCTCTTGACCCGAAAAACATTAAATTCAAGGATTGGGAGTCCATCCAAGCCAACATTCTTCTCACCGGCGAAATTTCCGAGGGAGAAGGCGAAAATATCATCTTTGAGGGCAAGCTTTATGACGTCAAGGGCGCAAGATTCATCTTTGGAAAGCGCTATCAAACAACGAAGAGTCTCTACCGCCTCGCCGCTCACAGAATGGCCGACGATATTGTGAAGGTTCTGTCGGGAGAAAAGCCTATTTTTACTTCAAAGATTGTCTTCGTCTCTGACCGCGACGGCAACGACGAACTTTATATGATGGACTACGACGGCCAAAACCAAACCCGCCTCACCTTCAACAAGATTAGAGATTACATGCCCGCCTGGTCGGCGGACGGGAAAAAGATTGCTTACACATCCTACAAGAATTTTGTCGCGGGCCTTTATATCCTGGATTTAGAAGCTGGAAAAATCACACCTGTATCGACACGGGGCAATAATTTTGCTCCTTCTTTCTCGCCCGACGGCAAGAAGCTATCCTTTTGTTCAACTATGGATATGGACGGAAACTCCGAAATCTACATCGCCAACGCCGACGGCAAAAACATCAAAAGGTTGACCTTTAACGAGGCCGCCGATTTAGCCCCCTCCTGGTCTTCCACCAGTCGTGAAATCGCTTTTGTTTCTGACCGGAGCGGGTCTCCCCAAATCTATATTATGGATGCCGAGGGCTCCAATATGCGGCGGGTGAGCTTTGGCGGCACCTATCACGATTCGCCGGCCTGGTCCCCGACTGGAGACAGAATTGTCTATGTCTCGAGGGTTGAGAATATTTTTGATTTATATATCTTGAATCTGCGGAACAATCAGATCACTAAGCTTACCGAGAGCAATGCCCGGAATGAATCCCCAAGCTGGTCTCCTGACGGCAGGCATGTCGTTTTCACCTCTAACCTGGACGGAAACCTCCAGATCTACAGCATCGATTATGACGCGACAAACCTGCGCCGCCTCACCTCCCTGGGGTCAAACAAGTTGCCCGATTGGTCGGATTAGAGAAAAAATAAATAAAAATAACGTCATTTAATGATTGACAGGAAAAAGAGGGTTCAGATAAAATGAGTCTCAGTGTATTGTCAGTTTATTATCAACGAAATAAAAAAATAGAGGAGAAAGAGGAATGATTAAGAAAATCGTTATCCTTTTGATCATCTGCGCTTTGACCTTTTTGTTCCTTATGAGCTGCAAACCTAAGGTAAAAGCAACTCCACCGCCGCCTCCTCCGGTCAAAGAGCAGCCCAAGGTGGAAAAAGTTGAGGAAGCTCCGGCTGTGACGAAACCCAAGTTGAGTGAAGAAGAAATCTTTATGTCCAAATCCCTCGAAGAGATCAACTTAGAAGCCCCCCTGAAAATGATCTATTTTGATTATGACCGCTTCTACATCCGGGAAGACGCCAAACCCGTTCTCGAAGCCAATGCCACCTGGCTCAGAAAATTCTCCAGCATCAAGGTTCTCATCGAAGGCCACTGCGACGAGAGAGGAACAGAAGAATATAACCTGGCCTTGGGAGAAAAGAGAGCCAAGAGCACGATGGATTACCTAACTTCACTCGGAATTTCTCCGGACAGGATGAAAATCATTTCTTATGGCAAAAGCCAGCCTCTCGACACCGGCCATAATGAAAGCGCCTGGCAGAGAAACCGCCGGGCCCAGTTCCTGATCATCGAAAAATAATAGCCGGTTGATGAAAAAAGAGCTGACGGGAATTCTTCTTCTCTTTCTCCTGCAGCTCGTCTCTATTGGACAAGATAAGAGCAAAAAAGCCTACGAGTTAATCTACGAAGATGTCCAGGTCCTCAAAAAACAGCTCCTTGCCCTTCAGGAAAAGCTCGAAAAGAATGCCACGGATATTGAAGCTCTGAAGAATCAAATCAGGGAATTTCAGGCGCAGATCAAGCTTTCCCAGACAGACCAGGCCAATATCCAAGAAGGCATAAAAAATATTCCCTCTCAATATCAATTCCTGCTGGACAAAATCGGGCAAATGAATCTGCTCCTGACAAAAATATCTGAAGACCTGTTGACAATGAAAGGAAGCCCTCTCCAATTCCAAACTCCTGGACAAGAGACAAAAGGGGGTCCGCTGCCTGGGACTGAGAAAAAGCAGCCGGAGCAGAAAAAAGAACCTCAGCCGACTGAACAAAAGCCCGGCGCTCCTCCCTCTCCTTCGTTGTCGCCTCAAGAGACCTACAATGCGGCCTACACGGATTATCTCAAGGGAAATTTTGAGCTGGCCATCGACGGCTTCAAAATCTACCGAGATAATTTTCCCGATAGCCCTCTGGCCGATAACGCCCTCTACTGGATCGGCGAGTGTTGTTACAGCCAAAGAAAATTCGAGGAGGCTATCGACCAGTTTAATGACCTGATCTTTAACTATCCCCAAGGAGACAAGATCGCCGCGGCTTACTTGAAAAAAGGCCTCGCCCTGACCGAGCTGGGGAGAAAAGAGGAGGCCCTGATTGTCTTCAAGCTGCTGGTCAGCAAATATCCTCTCGAAGAAGAAGCCAGAATTGCCCAGGAAAAAATCAAGGAGTTAGCCCAAAAAAATGAGAGATATCAATAGTCTGAACAAAGTCATCCTTATCGGACGCTTAGGCGGCAAACCGGAACTCAGGTATCTGCCCCAGAAGGAGCGCGCAGTGGCAAGGTTCTCCCTTGCCACAAATGAACGCTTTTTCAACTCCAGCACGAACGAAAGCCAAATTCGAGCCGAGTGGCACCGTGTCATTGCCTGGGGAAAGCTGGCCGAGTTCTGCGAAAAATTCCTGACCCAGGGAAAGCAGGTTTTGATCGAAGGCAAATTGAGGACCCGGAGCTGGCAGGACCGAGAAGGAAACAAGAGGTCAACGACGGAAATCGAAGCGCAGAACATCATTCTTCTCGGAAAACGCGAAGAGGCCGCCGGGGTTGAGCCGTTCCCTGGGGAGACGCCCTCGACCGATCTCCCCACCGAGGAAGAGCCCGGCCCTCAGGAAGAAGGAGAAGAAAAGGGTGAAGACGAAGTCCCTTTTTAAGATCATTTCTGACCTCTCCGGGAAGAGTCTTCGCTAAATCGTCCGTATCAGGAAGCAAAGCAAAAGGGAAAGGGAACAAGGGAAGGCAGGCATGAAAAAAGATAAGAAAAATCCTGCCGAAGTGAAATTCAGGGGAAAGATTGAAGAAGACATTCGCCCTTGGGGGAAATTTCGTTCCTATCCGCACAAACAAGCCAAAAGCATCAAAATCATTACCCTCAATCCCGGCTCAGCGTTTTCCCTTCAGTATCATCATAAACGAAGCGAATTCTGGGTCGTCCTCGACAGCGGTCTGGAAATCACACTCGGCGAAAGAATCTGGAAGCCGAAGAAAGGAGAGGAAATCTTCGTGCCCAAAAAAATTCCTCACCGTCTCCGGTGCGTCGGCAAGGAACCTGCCAGCGTGATGGAACTCTGGATCGGGGAGTCAGAGGAAGGGGATATCGTCCGGCTTTACGACGATTATGGAAGGATCACATGACCTGCCCCAGGAGGAAGGCCTTGGGGTGTTTAGCCAGGATCTTTTCGATAACATGCTCCTCGATGTCCTGAGCCGTTTTTAAACTCAAAGCTTCTTCGACGACTTTCTCCATCGTTCTTAGCTCCACAGAACGAAGCGTTTTCTTGATTCGCGGTATGAAAATGGGGTTCATGCTGAACTTGCGCAACCCAAACCCGAGAAGGATAAGAGCCGAAAGAGGGTTGGCAGCCATTTCACCACACACCGTAACGTCCTTCCCTTCTCTCAGAGCCGCTTGGATGATAAACTTGATCAGCCGCAAGACCGAAGGATGCAGAGGTTTATACAAGTAGGAGACAAACTCATTGGAGCGGTCGACAGCCAAGTAGTACTGAATCAGGTCATTCGTCCCGATGCTGAGGTAGTCCACTTCTTTCACCAGGATATCGGTGATGGCTGCTGCTGCCGGCACTTCAATCATGACGCCCAGCAGGATCTGCTTGTCAAACTTCACTCTTTCCCTCTCCATCTCTTCCTTGACCTCTTCGAGGAGCAGTTTGACCTCGCCGATCTCTTCAACTTCTGTGACCATGGGAATCAGGATCCGGACATTCTTCAAGGAACTGGCTCTTAGGATAGCCCTCAGCTGGACTTTGAAGAGGTCCCGGTTTCTCAGAGAAAATCGGATGGCCCTTAAGCCGAGAGCAGGGTTCGGCTCTTTCTCGATGTTCAATTGTGGCAGAGTTTTTTCTCCGCCTATATCCACTGTCCGGATATACACAGGCGAAGGATAGGCCGACTTGGCAAGCCGCGAGTAAACAGAATAATGATCCTCTTCTGTGGGAAGAGTCTCGCTCTGGAGATAGATAAATTCTGACCGGAAGAGCCCTATTCCCTCCGCCCCGAAGGAGAAGGCCTGGCCGACTTCCTCGGGAAGCTCGATGTTGGCCAGAGGATAAAATTTGACTCCGTCCTGAGTGACGGACTTCAGTTTGGCCGTCTTCTTTAATTCTCTGAAATAATTACCATATTTCTCTTTCTTGCTCAGAAATTCCTTTTTGACCGCCAAGGGAGGATTAATAATCACTTCTCCATCTGTTCCATCAACGATCAAGTAATCCCCGTTTTTGACGTGCTGGGTGACATTATGGAGCCCCACGACAGCGGGAATATTCAAAGAGCGGGCTAGGATAGCGGTATGAGAAGTCGGGCCGCCCGTGTCTATGGCCACAGCCAGGACATTTCCATGGCTAAGCTTCATCGCCGCTTCCGACGGAAGGAGGTCGTGGCCGACCAAGATCATCTTTTTGGCCTCATTTTTTTCGGTTTTCGTTTTCTTCTTCAGCTCTAAGTTTCCGTAGATTCTGGCCAGGACATCAGACACATCGGACTTTCTTTGTCGGAAATAGTCATCAGCAATTGAATCGAAGAGCTCTTGATACTTCTTGTTGACCTGGGTCAAAGCCCACTCGGCCTTGGCTTTTTCCTCTCTGATAATCTTCTCAATCGTCGAAAAAAGCGACCGGTCTTGGAGGATGAGGAGATGGGCATCAAAGATGTAGGCGTGCTCCTCCCCCATTTTTTCTTTGATTTCCCGTTTCAGGTGCAGTAGCTCGTCTTTCGTCCTTTCCACCGCCTTCTTCAACCTCCGCACCTCCTCTCCCAGTTTGGAGGAAAGAAGGCCCTCTTTTCTTGAGCTGAAAAGGACCCTCTCTGAGAGAGAGATCTCTCCCATGCCGATTCCCGGCGAAACGCCGATGCCTCTAAGCCTGATAAAAGACATCCGGATTACTCTTTCTCGTCAAATTTGTTCTTGACGAGTGCCTCTAAAGCTTTAAAGGCCTTATCTTCATCTTTTCCCGAAATCCGGAGAACGATCGAAGTCCCCCGGGTGGCCGCCAGAGTGAGGATCCCGAGAATGCTCTTGCCGTCTATTTCCGTCTCATCTTTGATGATCTTGACGATAGAGCTATAGCTATTGGCCAAATTCACGAACTTGACAGCCGCTCTCGCATGGAGTCCCAATTTATTTTTTATGACAATTCTTTTCTCAACCATTCCATTGAGCACCTTTACTGCTTTGAACTCAGGAGGGCACTGGCTAAGTGGATATTCTTTTTCCCTTGTTCAACAACCTTTTTGGCTACTTCTTTAAGGTTGTTGCTTCTCTGAAGAGAGACAAACTTGATGAGCATCGGCAGGTTGACCCCGGTGATAATCTCGACATGGCTATCTTTCAAAAAGCTGAAGCTCAGGTTAGAAGGCGTTCCGCCGAACATGTCCGTGAAGATAACGACGCCATTTTTCTGGTCGACCCGCTTCAGGCTCTGGTTGATTTTCTTTTTTGAGTCTTCCATATCGTCATACCAGCCAATAGAGATGGCTTCAATGTTGGGAGCTTCTCCGAGGATAATGGTCAGGGCATTCAAAAGCTCTTCCGCCAGCCTTCCGTGGCAGACAATGATTCCGCCCATCATGTTTTGAACCTATTTGAAGACATCGCGGTGATAAACTTTTATATCATATCTCTTCTTCCGAAGATAGTCCCTCAATTTTTCGGCAATAATAACGGAGCGGTGTCTGCCTCCGGTGCAGCCGATGGCGATAGTCAGATAGCTCTTTCCCTCGGCTTTGAATTTCGGGATCAGGTAATCGACAAACTGATACAATCTCTTCAGAAATTCCTGCGTCTCCTTAGAATGGAGGACATAATTTCTGACCGACTTGGCCTTTCCTGTCTTGTCGCGCAGGCCATCGATGTAGAAAGGGTTAGGCAAGAAGCGAGTGTCAAAAATGAGGTCGGAATCGAGCGGAATGCCATATTTGTAGCCGAAGCTGACGGCAACGATCTGAAGCGCCGGTTTTTTCCCTTTGACCAGCCGGCGGGTGAGCAATTCCTTAAGCTGCGAAATGTTGATGGAGGATGTATCAAAGACCTCATCGGCCATTTTCTTGATCGGGTCCAGCCTTTTTCTCTCCCATCGAATGCCTTCAATAACAGACTTCTTCCTGGTCAAAGGATGAGGACGACGACTCTCGCTGAACCTCTTCAGAAGGGTCTCATCCGAGGCATCGAGAAAAATCAGCTTGGGCCTAATTTTCCTTTTAATTTGCTCTAAAACCCTGGGAAATTCGGTCAAAAAACCTGGCTCCCTCATGTCCACGACCAAAGCTATCTTTTCGATCTCGACTTCTTTTCTCAGCCAGAGGTCGACAAGGCTGGGGATGAGCTTGGCTGGAAGGTTGTCCACACAATAGTAGCTCAAATCCTCAAGGAAATGGCTGGCTACTGTCTTCCCTGACCCCGAAATGCCGGTAATGATCAGAAACCTGTCGTCCTTCATTCTTTATCTCACCCTTGACCGGCTAAGCAAGAGCCTTATCCAGCCTTTTAACAATTTCATGGGAAGCATGATAACCCTTTTTCCGCAGCAAATGAACTTTGCAGGCCACCTCGATCAGCAGGGCTATTGTTCGGCCGGGAGCGACGGGAACGATGAGTTGAGGAATCTTCACGCCCAAAATCTCAAAATCCTCCGGAAATTCCAAACCGAGCCTGTCGTATTCATCCCCTCTTTGCCATCTCTTGAGGCGAATGACCAGGCCCACCTTGGACTGCCGGGAAATGGCCTGAAGGCCAAAAATTTCTTTGATGTTGATTATTCCCAATCCTCTGATTTCCATAAAATAACGGCTGAGAGAGGGAGCGTTGCCGGTGAGATTTCCATCTTTTCGCTTTCTCACCTCGACGACATCATCGGAGATAAAACGGTGACCCCTGGAGATAAGCTCCAGCGCGATTTCGCTTTTGCCGATGCCGCTGTGCCCGATGATGATAACGCCCAGGCCAAAAATCTGAAGAAATTCGCCGGAGAGAGTGATTCGGCGGAGGTCGGGCCCCACTTGGCGCATTGCCTTGGAGGAAGGGCTTATTTTTTTGCCCTTATTCATTTAATTTTTCTTCTTCCTCACGAATGATCTCAATTATCTTTCGCGGGCTTTTTGCCCCCATGATCTTCTTCTGCAAAGAAGCAGACTTGCGCACAAGATGGGCTATGGCAGCGAGGATTTGAAGGTTCAGGCTGGGGTTGTCAGGATGGGAAACGACCAGGAAAAAGATGTGAGTCGGCTTTCCGTCGATCGACTCAAAATGGACGCCTTTTTTTGAGATCGCCAAAGCTATCAGAAGGTTCTTGACTTCTTTCAGCTTGCAATGGGGGATGGCAATCCCTTCGCCGATTGCCGTACTCCCCAGCTTTTCCCTTTGAATAAGCTTTTCAAACAGCTCTTTCTCTTTGACGATGATCTCTTTGTTCTTCAAGAAATTAACCATCTCCTCAAGGACGCCATCTCTTTCTTGGGAAACGAGCTCAGGAATGATCATATCTTCGGTTAATAAGGCGTGAATTTTCATAGCTTTCTTATTCCTCTCTCGGTAGGTTATTCCGGTTCAATCAACCCATAATGGCCGTCTTTCCGGCGGTATATGACAGCCCATTTTTCAGAACCCGATTTCCGGAAAAGAAAAACGTCCTTTTTCTCGAGGTCAAATTGAAGAAGGGCTTCCTCCAGGAGAAGGGGCTTCAACGAATAGTCTTCGCTCTTGACAATTCTTTTCTCCTCGGGTTCCTTTTCGGGAGCCCAAGAGAACTGTTTTCTTTCTCTTCCTTTCCGTCTTTTCTTTTCCCTGAATTTTTCTCTTTCCTTCTTCACCTTTTTTTCGAGATTTTCAAAGACTAAGTTCAGGGAATTCATCATCTCGTGCGTCTCTTCCATCACCTTTAGGCTTGCCCCTTTGGCCTTGACATGAATCTCCACTTTGTGCCTGTATTTCTCGACAGAAAGAATAAGGTCCACTTCTATCACCGAGCCCAATAATTTTTCCAGCGCTTTGAGTTTCTTTTCACAATAGGCCCTTATTTCCGGCGTGAGATCCATTTGCCGAGCTGTAAAATGCACGATCATTAACTCCCCTCCATCATAGACTTTCTTTTCCGGATGTGAGACGGTGGGATCTTGAGCTGTTTTCTGTACTTGGCCACTGTCCGGCGAGCAATTTTCAGATTATTCCTGGCCAAAATATCCCCTATCTCAATATCGCTCAAGGGATGACCTTTGTCTTCATTCTCGACGAGTTTCTTGATCTTTTCCTTTATTTTCAAAGAAGAGATCTCTTCTCCAAAATCTCCCACAAGGGATTTATGGAAAAAATATTTGAGAGAAAAGACTCCCCAAGGAGTGGTCATGAATTTGTTGGCCACCACCCTGCCGACGGTTGATTCATGAACACCGATTTCTCTGGCGATTTCCATCAGAGTCAGCGGCTTGATGTAATCCATCCCTTTTTCAAAAAATTCGCGCTGCCGGTCGACAATGTACTTGGCGACTTTGTAAACCGTTTGATCGCGCTGATCAAGGCTGCGCAAAAACCAGAGAGCCTTCTTCAACTTGTCCTTCAAAAAATGATAAGCCTCGGCATTCTCTTTAGCTGCTTTGGCTAAAAGCTTCCTGTAGTAACCGTTGATTCTCAGCCGGGGGAGGCCCTCATTATTCAAACTGACGATGAGTTCATTATCTTCTTTAACCACAACGATATCGGGGACCACATAGAATGTCTTTTCCTGGCTGTATTTTCTCCCGGGAGTGGGATCCAGCCTTTTGATAACCTCCATATGGTTCCTGATATCCTGAAGGGATATGCCCAGAAGCTTGGCCAGCTGGACAAAATCTGACTTTTCGAGAAGCGCAAGATGGTTATGGACAATCTGCCGAGTAATCTCATCATCAATCTTGAAATAGTCCATTTGGATCAGCAGCGCTTCTTTCAAGTCGGCGCTCCCAGCCCCGACTGGGTCAAAGGACTTGATCTTCTCCCGGACCTCTCTGATTTTTTCCTGGGGCACGCCCGCCATCCCGGCCAGCTCTTCTTCGGAAACGGAGAGATAGCCGTCCTCGTTAATGTTCCCAATGATCATCTGGGCAATATCCCTATCTCCTTTCTCAAAAAAAGTCAGGTTGGCTTGCCAATTCAGATGATCCCAAAGAGAAGGACTTTTGGACAGGATGTTTTCCAGGGAAGGAAATTCTTTTCTCTCGGAAAAGTAAGAACGAAATCCATCATCGAAATATTCCTGAAAGTGGGATTCCAATTCCAGGTCTTCGGACGCTCCCTCGGCCCCCAGGCTCTCTCGCGAGGTCAAATCATCGGGGTTGGCCGCTTCCACATTGTTTGCCGACTCACTCGCCTCTGACGTCTCTCGCTCCTTCTCTTTGGCATTTCTCTCGGGAGTTTCTTCTTCGAGCATCGGGTTTTGAGAAAGCTCATTATCAATGACTTCGATCAGCTCCAAGTTCGTCATAGGGAGCAGCTTGATAGCCTGCTGAAGGGCAGGGGCCAGGATCAGCTTCTGAACCTGTCTCTGGTCAAGCCTCTGTTTTAAGACCATAGTGGACGAACTCAGTCTCCTTCTCCCGTCAGAGGCTGAAATCTTCGCCTAAATAGCATTTCTTGACTTCCTCTGAAAGGATCAATTCCTGAGGAGATCCTGCCTTAAGAATCTTGCCCTGGTCGATGATGTAAGCCCTGTCTGTGATTTTCAGAGTCTCTCTCACGCTGTGGTCTGTGAGAAGGAGCCCTATCCCTTTATCCCTCAACGAGAGGATGATTTTCTGCAAGTCCTGAACAGCCAAAGGGTCTATGCCGGTAAAGGGCTCATCCAACATGATGAACTCCGGCCGCGTTATCATGGCCCGGGCGATCTCAAGCCTTCTTCGTTCTCCCCCTGAGAGCGTGTAAGCTTTGGCCTTGGCCAATCTTTCCAGTCCGAATTCTTTGAGAATTTCCCCAACGTCGCCGTCTCCTCGGGAAAAGGTCTCCGGCATAACTTCCATGATGGACAGAAGATTGTCCTCCACACTGAGCTTCCGGAAGGCGGAAGGTTCCTGAGGGAGAAGGGATAACCCCTTTTGAGCCCGCAAGTACATGGGGATATCGGTGATGTCTTCCTCGCCTAAATAGATTTTCCCCTCGTCTTGAGGAACGAGGCCGATGATGATGGAAAAAGTCGTAGTTTTTCCCGCTCCGTTGGGGCCTAAGAGACCGACGATTTCTCCTTTCTTGACTTCCACCGAGACATCGTCAACGACTTTCTTCTGACTATAGCTCTTGGTCAAACTGATAGCTTTTAAGTAGGACTTCATTCTTCACGATTTGATGACAGTGACCGAGCGTTCTCTGTTTTTATTTTCAACGAGGATTTTACCATCCCCCAGGTAAAAAGTCAATTTATCTCCCTCTATGACGCCCTTCTCCTTATCGATAAGGGTCGGATTGCCGGTCAGGACGATGGTTTCTTTTTCTAAATCGTAAAGAGCTTGCGTTCCCCTCCCCTCCCTGGACTCCTCAGTGATAATCACATTTCCCTTGGCCTCGATTTTCTGGATCTCGCCTTGCTTTTCTCGAAGATAAGCAAAAAGAGACTGCGACTTCAGGTCGATATTCTGAGCTTTGAGCCAGCAGTTCTGTTCATAGGTCAGAAGATTATCCTTGGCGTTTAAGTTCATCTTCTCGCCTCCCATTTCAATTCTCTCTTCTTTTCCTTCTTCCTTTTTGGGCACAAAGGGGAAAACGGCTCGGACGCTGCCTTCCCCGGAAATGTCTCCCGTTTTTTTCAGAACTTCGAGCTTCTCGGCAAAGAGCATCTCCTTATCCTGCCACATTCTGATGCCCTCTCTAAGAAGTAAACGATCCTGCTCCTTCTCGTATCTCATTCCTCGGCAAGTGATAAAAACCGGCTTTTCGTTTGAAAAAAAGCCCACGGCCTCTGTCTTTTCCGGCTGGAGCTTAAGAATGGCTTTGACATCGCCTTTGGCATCCAGAATCTCTCTTCGAGGATTGAGAGAGATCTCCCCGGCTGCAATTTCGCTGTCTCGGGTATCTACTCGGGCCTCCCCCTCTTTTCCTGCCCTGACTTTTAGTATTGCTCCTTGCTCTCCAATAAAGATTTCATCCCCAGACATCGTTCGCTCGACTTGTGCATCCTTCCCTCTTTCAATCATATTCGCTTTATTTAAGGCACTAAACTCCTGCAGACCTCCCTCGCGGTCAAAAAGAATATTCATCACATCTGATTGAACTTCGACAAGTCCCCCAGATGAAGCTAACGATTTCAAATAACAATTTCCTTTCGCTTCTACTGCCTGAATCTTGGGCATATTCTCAAAGGCTCTGAGGTTGACCTCATCGGCAGAGATCTCCCTCTGCTTGGCTCTTAATAAAAGGGGGTTTCCTTCCGAAGCAAGGCCTCCATCTTCCTCCATAAGAAAACCCTTGACGCTTCCATTTAGCCAAAGGTTGCGGACATACTGCTCATCCTCCGTAAGCTCGAAATCGAAGGATTCAGCCTGTCCGTGGCTTTCGCTTAGAGAAAAGGAGACGCTTCCTGTCGCCTTGCCCTTCTTGTCCCGGCGGCTGTAGGTGAAGACATCTCCTCTCATCACGAAAGGCGAAGAACTTTTAGCCTTGTCGACAAGTTGAAGTTCAACATCCCCTTCCAAGCGGACAGATTCCTCCTTGAAGGAATAAAACATCTTGAGGGCCTTGCCGGAGACCTTTGGAGAAGAAAAGACCACTCCTCTGTCTGTAGAGAGCATATCCATACTTTTCTCGTAGGTGAAAGAAGGCGATTCCACAGCGAGGTCGCCATATTTGAGTTTTGCATTTCCTTCAAGAAAGACCTCTGTCCAGTCTTTATCGTGGCTGACCTTGTCCCCTGAAATAAAAATCTCCCGCTTTTCTTTTTCCCTCCGCTCCCTGATCTCGACATTCCCTTCGAGATAATAGCGGTTATTCTCGCCGGCATAATGTCTGGCAGCTTTTGCCTGAATAACCCTTTCTCCTCGAAAATCGAAATGCTCTATGCCCTCTTGTCTTTCGACTTTCTGAGGGGTGATATCTCCCACTTTGAGCGGAGGAACAGAAGTCGAACGGCGATGAGAAATAAAATACCAAGAAATGATGAAGATGACGAAAAGCAAAATGGCGATGAGGCCGCCCCTGAGAGCTTTCGTCAGACTGACTTTCGTCATCTTTGTCATTCCTTTTTCTCTTTTTTCATATCCTCGAGGGATAAGCTGAACTTCTCCTCCCCGAGGAAGGTGGAGGACTGGAGAGAATAGACGAGCTGGACATGGTCTCCCTTTTGGATCTCTGGAAGCCATTCTCCTTTCTCCCAGCCCAGCGCTTCAAACGTCTTCCCAGCCTGCCTGGCCAAAAACTTGAGATGTTTATCCTGGATGAGATGAGGAGGGCTCAGGACTTCCACGTCCTTTGTGAGAAATATGGGCTTAGGGTTGCCGACGCCAAAAGGCGCCAGGCGGAAGAAATTCTCCATAAAGGAAATATCGATGTCGGATAAATCCATCTGCGCATCGATCGAGATCTTTCTTTTTAAGTCCTCGTCCCTGAGCTTCTCGTGGACAACACCGTTGATTCTTTGCTTAAAAAGGGCCAGCCGGTCTCTCAGGAGAACACAGCCCACCGCCATGGTGTGTCCTCCATAATCCAAAAAGAATTCTCGGCACTCATCCAGGCAATCGATAAGGGAAAATTCGCTGATGCTTCTCCCGGAACCATGAGCTTTTCCGTCGTCCTCATAATGGAAAAGCAGCACGGGTCGGTAGAAGAAATCCTTAAGTTTTGAGGCCACAATCCCGATAACCCCACGGTGCCAGCTTTCGCACCCCAAAACCAATAATTTATAGCGACGGTCAAGTGAGCTCTTTTTGACTCTGTTCAAAGCCTCGTTGTAGATTCTCTCCTCTTCATTCTGCCTCTTGGCATTCAGCTCATCAAGCCAGAGGACCAGTTGGGCCGACTCCTCTTCGGTTTCGGAGAAGAAAAGCCTGACGGCAAGATCCGCCGCTCCCATCCTGCCGGCGGCATTGATCCTCGGGGCAATCCTGAACCCGATGTCTCCCTCGGTGATTCTTTTCTTCTGCAAGCCGCAATTCTCCAGCAGGCTCCTTAGCCCCATATTTGAGGCATTCTCCAATCCTCTCAATCCCTGTTTGACCAAAACTCTGTTCTCTCCTCTGAGTTCGGCCACGTCGGCAATCGTCCCAATCGCAACCAGTTTTGCATAGTGAGGGAGGGAGGACACTTTCCCTTCCCTCCCTAAGAGCGCCTGCAGCAATTTAAAGACAACTCCCACCCCCGCCAAGTTCTTGTAAGGATAGGTTGAATCTTTGAGCACCGGGTTGATCAGGGCCGCAACCTCGGGCAGGATTTCTCCGGGCCGATGGTGATCTGTGACAATAACATCCACTCCTTCTTCTTTTGCCTTGGCGGCAAAAGCAACAGCTTTTATTCCGCAATCGACGCTTATGATAAGCCGGGCCTCTCTTTCCCCGACGATTTTGAGGTGTTTCTCCTTTATCCCATACCCTTCTTTTAGTCTTTCGGGAATAAAATAATCGACCTCCGCCCCCAAAGCCCGGAGGGCCTTTAGCAGAATCACCACCGAGAGCACACCGTCCACATCATAATCCCCAAAAATCAGGATCTTTTCCTTCTGTCGAATCGCCCTAAGAATCCTCTCTACAGCTTTATCCATGTCAGCGAGCAGGTAGGGGTCGTGGAGGTTATCCAGAGTCCCAAAAAGAAACGTCTCCGCCTCTTCAGGAGAAAGGATATTCCGATTGGTCAAGATTTGGGCAATGGCGAGCGGAATGCCCAGCTCTGCGGCCAGAATTCTCGCTTCAGTCCGGAGAGGAGCGATGGACCACTTGGAATTGTCCATAAATTAGATGTCAATGTATCACAAACCCTGGGAATCCTCAACAAGGCTCGGGGTGTGGGGTCAAAGTCACACGAATTTGCTCCCGGCCCAGTGTAGGTCCTGTCACGGCGCGTCCCCGTCCGTCCTCGTTGAAGACCCACCCACCGGCATTTTGGAGACACCGACCGCTTCAGCCTCCCCTGATTGCTCAGGGGAGGAAGGAGGGGTTAATATTCTAAGATCAGAGGCCGCTAAAGGTGTCTCCCTTTTTTAGGCGCTGCGGGCGTTGCGGGGACTGACGCCGTGCCACCCACACTTCAATGCTTCTCGCTCATCTGGCCTTCAGCGCTCACTCCCCTCGCCTTGGCCAAAATAAATAACCCCAGCCTTCACCTTGACTGTGAAATGATTGAAAAATATAATGGTTCTGCCATGTTGGGAAGTCTCAAAGAAAAATTGGTCAAAACGAGCCAATCCCTGCGGCAGAAATTCGAAGACCTCCTCAAGAGCGGCAAGTCGCGGGATAATATTCTGGAGGAGCTCGCCGAAGTCTTGATTCTCGCAGATATGGGGATCTCATCCACAGATAAGATTATCCTTTCTCTCAGAGAAAAAACTCAAAAAGACGATCACTTTCCGGAGATCCAAAAAGTCCTCCAAGAAAAACTTGTTGATATCCTGGGACAGTATCCCCCTGAGCTTTCCATCAGCTCTTCTCCGGCCGTGATCATGATGGTCGGTGTTAACGGAGGAGGGAAAACGACATCCCTGGCAAAGCTTGCTTATTATTTCAGAGACAAAGGAAAGAAGGTTCTGCTGGTCGCTGCCGATACCTTCAGAGCTGCCGCCCAGGAGCAACTGGCAGTGTGGGGAAAAAGGCTGAATATCCCCGTTATCCGAGGCCAGTACGGAGCTGATCCGGCCGCGGTGGTTTATGACGCCCTGCAATCCTTTGAGGCTCAGGGCTATGATGTCCTCCTCGTCGATACGGCAGGACGAATTCATACAAACACCAACCTGATGAATGAGCTGGAAAAAATCAGAAGGGTCATCGCCAGGGAAATTGCAGGAGCTCCTCATGAAATCCTTCTTGTGCTTGATTCAACCATAGGCCAGAACGCCTTAGCCCAGGCCAGAGAATTTCTCAAATTTTCAGGTATTACTGGAATTTTCCTCACCAAACTCGACGGGACAGCCAAGGGAGGGAGCGTCGTCAGCATCGTTGACGAGCTCAAGCTTCCGATAAAATTCATCGGCATCGGAGAAGACGTCCAAGACATGCTTCCCTTCTCTCCCCGTCAGTTTGTGAACGCACTGATCTCATGAAAGACCTCAAGGATTCTTCTTATCTTGAAATGGCCTATGGTTTGGCTGAGAAAGCCAGAGGCTGGGCCCGTCCAAACCCTTATGTGGGGGCTATTCTCGTCCGCAGAGAAAAGATTGTCGGCTACGGATATCATGAAAAGCCTGGAAAACCTCACGCTGAAGTCATTGCTCTTCGACGGGCAGGGTCCCTGGCAAGAGGCAGCACCCTTTATCTCACCCTGGAGCCCTGCGTCCACTGGGGGAGAACTCCTCCTTGTGTGGATGCTGTGCTTCGAGCCGGTCCGAAAAGGGTTGTCGTGTCTTCTCCGGACCCTAACCCCATTGTCTTCAAGAAAGGGATCAAGGCATTGCGCGCTGCAGGAATAGATGTCTCTGTCGGCCTTCTCGAGAGGAGAAACAAAATTCTGAACGAAACTTATATCAAATATATCACCCGAGGAATTCCTTTCGTGACCCTTAAAGCGGCAGTCAGTCTCGACGGCAGGATAGCGACAAGGACATTCGACTCCCGCTGGATTTCTTCTGCAGAGACAAGAGAGTATGTCCATCTTGTCCGGGGAGAATACGATGCCATCATGGTGGGAATTAACACTATTCTTAAGGACGATCCGTTGCTCACCGTCAGGCATTCCTGCTGGCGGGGGAAAAAGATAACGAGGGTCATTCTCGATTCTGACCTTCGGTTTCCTCTTGAGGCCAGGATTCTTTCCACTCTCGGGGAAGGGGAAATCGCCGTTTTTACCTCAAAAAGGGCTTCGCCTAAAAAGACGGATGCCTTGAGAAAAAAAGGCGTTGAAGTCGTCCGGATTCCAGGCTCAGGCCAAAAAGTGGAGATAAAAGAGGTGCTCCCTCGACTGGGAGAGAAAGGCCTGTCCAGCCTGCTGGTCGAAGGAGGCAGCCGTTTGCTGACCTCCATGCTCGAAGGAAAATTTGCGGATAAGCTTTTTCTGACCATCTCTCCTCGGCTTATAGGCGGAGAAAGAGCTCCTTCCTTTTTTGAAGGAAAGGGGATTCGCCTGATCAAAGAGTCCGGGGAACTTCGAACAATCTCTTCGTTTAAAATAGGAGATGACATCATCATGGAAGGATATTTCTAATGTTCACAGGAATCATCCATCATCAGGGCATTTTCAAGGGATACCGGCAGGGAAAACAGGAGATCGCCGTGGAATCTCCTCCCCAATTTCTATCTCTGGAAGACGGAGAAAGCGTGGCTTTAAACGGCGTTTGCCTGAGCCTCACCAAAAGGCAAGGAAACATCGTTTTCTTCAATCTTTCTCAAGAGACCCTTTGGAGAACAAATCTCGGCTCGCTTAAAATCGGGGAAAAGCTGAACATGGAGCTTCCCCTCACCCTACAATCCCCACTCAGCGGTCATGTCGTAACAGGCCATATTGACGGCAAGGGAAAAATCCTCCGGATAGCAGAAATAAAGCCCGGGAAAAGGCTCACCATCTCTTTTCCGGCTGAACTCAGGCCCTATTTTATCCTCAAGGGCTCAGTGGCTGTAAATGGCGTCAGCCTTACCATTGCCGAACTCAGGCCTTCCTCCTTTGATGTTGAGCTAATCCCCATCACCATCAAGAAATCCAATTTAAGGGACCTCGAAAGGGGCGAAGAAGTTAATCTCGAGTGTGACATCTTCGGCAAATATGTGTATAATTGGATAAGTAGAGGAAAACTTAAGCTTTAGGTCATCCTATGGATAGAGAAACCAAAACAGCGACTGTTGAGCAGGTCCTGGAAGAAGTCAAAGCTGGGCGCCTCATAATTATCGTGGATGATGAAGACAGAGAGAATGAGGGTGATCTGATGATTGCCGCCGAAAAGGTCACCCCTGAGATCATCAATTTCATGACACGTTATGGCCGCGGACTGATCTGCCTTCCCCTGATCAGGCAAAGGCTCGAGGAACTCCGGCTGCCGTTGATGGTGCGCGAAAACACTTCGCGCTTCGAAACAGCGTTCACTATTTCCATCGACGCCAAACAGGGAGTCACAACCGGTATTTCTGCCTTCGATCGCGCCAAAACCATCCAGGTCGCCATAGACCCGAAGACAAGCCCTTCAGACCTCGTTCGGCCGGGCCACATCTTTCCCCTTCAGGCAAAGGAAGGCGGGGTTCTGGCCAGAGCCGGCCAGACGGAAGCCGCCGTCGACTTAACTCGACTGGCTGGTCTCACCCCTGCCGGAGTCATCTGCGAAATTATGAACGAAGACGGAACCATGGCCCGGATGCCCCAGCTCAAAAAATTCAGCGAAAAACATCATATCCCTATTCTGACCATCGCTGAGCTCATCAAGTACAGGATGAAGCACGAGAGCCTGGTCAGAAAAATCGATGAAGCCGACCTGCCCACGAAACATGGGCACTTCCGGATCTTTGTCTTCGAGGATACCATCCATCACGAAAACCATATTGCCCTGGTCAAAGGAGAAATCAATAAGGACGAACCTGCTCTCGTCCGGGCTCACTCCCAATGCCTGACAGGAGATACTTTTGGCTCCAGCCGCTGCGACTGCGGGGAACAACTTCATCGCTCCATGGAAATTATCGACAAAGAGGGTAAGGGGATCATCCTTTACATCCTTAACCAGGAAGGAAGAGGGATCGGCCTGACCAATAAAATCAGGGCTTATGCCATCCAAGATCAGGGTGAGGATACGGTGGAGGCTAACCGCAAACTCGGATTCAAACCTGACCAAAGGGATTATGGCGTAGGGGCCCAGATCCTCGTCTCTTTGGGCGTGAAGAAAATCAGGCTCATGACCAATAACCCGCGCAAATTCATCGGCCTGGCAGGTTACGGACTCGAGATTGTCGACCGAGTGCCCATTGAGATTCCTCCCAACCAGACGAACCTCAAGTACCTAAAGACTAAAAAAGAAAAATTAGGCCACATCCTCGATATGGTCTGATTGAATTATCTTTTTTTTGAGCGGCGATGACGCTGGCGGAGTTCTCAGATAAGTTTTCCCTCCTCGCTCCTCATGAAAAAATAAGATTTCTTTATACCAATATCGACACTCTCGACAAAGAAGAAAGGATTTTATTCCTCCTCTCCCTCCTCAAGGAAGAAAAATCCTCTCCCCTGGTCAAGGCCACAGCTTTGAAATTTTTAAGACAATCCTCCTATCAGGAATTCGAGGTTTATGAGAACTACCTCGACGATAACTTCAGAGCTATAGCCAATGCCGCCAAGAGAGCCGTGAAGGAGTTTGAGGAAAAAGACAAGAAAAACCGGTTTTATGCGGAAGCCGTCCTCCGGAAGCTCCGGTCCCTTGCCGATAAAGAAAGGAGGCTCAAGATCCTTAAAGCGATCTCTAAGCTCAAGGCTTCTTGGGTGCTTAAGGTTTTGCTTGAAGCCCTGAGTGACCCGTGCGAGACAAATCGCGATTTTTTGATCAAGGAGTTAAGCCAAAGAGAGATCTGGAATCTGTTTCCCCTCTATGAAAAATTGCATAATCCTCCCTGGTACGTCAAAAGCGCGGTGCTCAAGGTCTTGGCCCGGAGAAAAGATGCCGGGGCGCTCCCTTCGATCGAACAAGCGCTAACTGATTCCAATGTCGATGTCCGCAAGAGCGCTGCCGACGCTCTCGGAGAAATCGGCGGCAAAGAAGCCCTCGCGCTTTTGGTCAAATTAACCAAAGACAAGAGCGCCTATGTCAGAACAGCTGCGGCCGATGCTCTGCGCCGGGTAAGCAGGGTGAGGTTTAGCGGCTGAAAGAGATTAGCCGGACTTTCTTGCCTCTAAAATAAAGGTCACCGGACCTTCATTGGTGAGGTGAACGTCCATAATCGCCTGAAAAATCCCTGTCTCGACCCTGAATCCCCTCTGCCTGATCAATCCCGCCAAATGACTGAATAGCGCCTTTGCCCTCTGAGGCTCTTCTGCCCTGTCGAAGCTCGGCCTTCTTCCCTTTTTTGTCGAGCCCGCAAGCGTGAACTGGGATATGGCCAGCACTTCTCCGCCTATCTCGGCGAGGGACAGATTCATCTTGCCCGCGTCATCGGGGAAAATGCGCATCTCTGTGACTTTCCCGGCCAGAAACTCTGCCTCTTCCTCGGTATCTCCCTTTTCAACTCCAACGAGGAGGCAGATCCCTCGGCCAATTTTTCCCACAACACGGCCTTCCACCTCGACACTTGCCTGTTTCACTCGCTGCAAGACAATTTTCATCGGCTTCTCACCCGTTGACTTTGAAGCCGGAATATTTTATCATAATCGCTCAAGATAAGGAGTAAGAAATGGTTCGTCATCCCTCGGCAGTCCGCCAGTGGCGCCGCAGCCTCCGGAGAAATGCCATTAAAGGAAAAAACAAATCCGCTCTCCGGA
>Ga0315280_10000599_pt1 | contig 66828 bp, 69 predicted proteins | sample YL17G06_40_MG_FD_203697 | JGI IMG/M metagenome (GOLD analysis project Ga0315280, IMG submission 203697) | Sediment microbial communities from Yellowstone Lake, YNP, Wyoming, USA - YL17G06_40 | ecosystem: Environmental > Aquatic > Freshwater > Lake > Sediment | place: USA: Wyoming | collected... | reverse complement strand
GCGACCCGTGGCTACGCCGTCAAGATCGTCAACCCCGGCGGCGTCGAGAACTGGAAGTGGGGACGGAACGTCGGCGGCCTCGACGACCTCGTGTACAACTACGAGGTATCGCCGAGGCAGATAATCACGGGCCTCGCGCGGGCGAACGAGGAGCTGGGGCTGCCGCACACGATCCACCTCCACTGCAACAACCTCGGCGTCCCCGGCAACTACGAGACCACCATTGAAACGATGGACGCCGTGAATGACATCAAGCCTAGGGACGGAAGGGAGGCCACCGTCCACGTCGTCCACTGCCAGTTCAACGCCCTCGCAGGGGAGAGCTGGGCGAAGCTCCGCTCGGGCGCGTCCAAGATCGCCCGTTACGTGAACGCCCACAAGCACGTCACCCTCGACCTGGGCCAGGTGATATTCACGGACACGACGACGATGACGGGCGACGGGCCCTGGCAGTTCCGCCTCCACAACCTCTCGGGCAACAAGTGGGTCAACAGCGATGTGGAGAATGAGGCTGGCGCCGGCGTCGTTCCCTACACCTTCCGGAAGGAGAACTCCGCGAACGCCATCCAGTGGGCGATCGGCCTCGAGCTCGCCCTGCTCATATACGACCCGTGGCGGGTGTACATGACGACGGACCACCCCAACGGAGGTCCCTTCACCTTCTACCCCAAGGTGATCTCTTGGCTGATGAGCCGCAAAGCCAGGACCGACGCGATGCTCGAGCAAAACAAGGCCTGCATCAGAAAGACGACCCTCGCCGGGATCTACCGCGAGTACGACTTCCAGGAGATCGCGACCGTCACCCGCGCCGCCACGGCGAAGGCCCTAGGGCTCAAGGACAAGGGCCACCTGGGACTTGGAGCGGATGGCGACATCTCCATCTATGCGATCGATCCGACGCACTGGAGGCCTTCCATGTACAGGGACGTCGAGAAGACGTTCACTAGGGCAGCCTACACGATCAAGGACGGAAAGATCGTGGTTAAGGACGGCGAAGTGATGGCGACTCCAGACGGGAAGACAGTCTGGGTCGATACGAAAGTGCCGGAGGATGTGGAGGCCGAGTTCATGAAGGACCTGGAGAAAGATTTCAACAACATCTATACGCTCAACCTGGAAAACTACCCCGTCCAGGACGCCTACCTTCCGAGGCAGAGCCGGGTGGAGATCGACGCAAGGAGGCACTGGTAGATGAGTTTCGTTGTGAACGGCGTCGAGATCGAGGACACCTTCGCCGAGGGCTTCGGCATGTGGGTGACGAGGATCCTGATCACGGCGAAGAACAGGAAGTGGGCGAGCACCGCCGCCGCGACGATGACGGGATTCGCCACGAGCGTAATCATGTGCGACTGCGAGGCGGGCGTCGAGCGGGAGGTGCCCGAAGGCGAGACCCCCGACGGCAGACCTGGGATGTCTGTGATGGTCTTCGGCTTCTCGAAGAAGGCGTTGGCGGATCCGCTACTGAAGCGAGTTGGCCAGTGCGTCCTCACGTGCCCGACGACAGCCGTCTACAACTACCTACCAGAAAAGGAGTCGGACGATATGATCGACGCGGGCAAGAGCATGCGATTCTTCGGCGACGGCTACCAGGTCAAGATGCGGATGGGCGACGGGTGGCTGGGCCGACGGCGGTTCTGGCGGATCCCCGTGATGGAGGGGGAGTTCCTCATCGAGGAGAAGTTCGGTGCCAAGAGGGCGGTCGCGGGTGGCAACTTCCTCATCATGTCGGGCACCGAGGAGGCTTCGTTAAACGCGTCCGAGAAGGCGATCGACGCCATACACAGGGTGCCAAACGTCATCACCCCGTTCCCCGGCGGCCTGTGCAGGAGCGGGAGCAAGGTCGGATCGAAGTACGCGTTCCTCAAGGCGTCGACGAACACGCCGTTCTGCCCATCGATCAAACAGTCTTTCCCGGAGTCCAAAGTGCCGGAGGGGGTGAACTCGGTCATCGAGGTCGTCCTCAACGGGCTCGACTTCAACTCGGTGAAGGCGGCGATGGGCGAGGGCGTGAAGGCGGCGATTCAGGTCGAGGGGGTTAAGAGAATAACGGCGGTCAACTTCGGTGGCAAGCTCGGGAAATTCCAGATCAGCCTCAAGGATTGCCTGGGGGGCGCATGACGTGAAGGAACTGACAATCAGGCCGAAGGGCAGGGAAAGAATCCCCGTGGAGGCCGAGGTGATCTCCCCCGATGTGCTGGCCGGAAAGGGGCTCGACGAAATCACAAACCTACCGGTATACGTTGGAAACAGGAAACTGACACTGAGTGACTATTTCGAGCTCGAGGGAGAGATTGCGGAAAAGGCCGCTGAGCAGTCGATCGTCGTCGAGGGCGATGTGCCGTGGGTAAAGTACATCGGCGCTAACATGAAGAGCGGCCACATAATGGTCAAAGGCGACGCCGGCATGCACGTCGGCTCTCAGATGTCCGGCGGCGAGCTGGTCGTAGAGGGCTCCGTCTCCGATTGGGCGGGTGCCGAGATGAAGGGGGGGCTCCTGCGAATCAAGGGCGACGCGGGCGATCTCCTAGGCGCGGCCTACCGCGGAAGCAAGGAGGGGATGACGGGTGGCTGCATCCTCGTCGATGGCAGCGTCGGCTCCGAGGCGGGGTCCTTCATGCGGCGCGGCGAGATCGTCACGCTCAATGATACGGGGCCGTTCACGGGCGTGCATATGAACGGGGGTGAGATATTTATATTCGGACGCGCCTCGAAGCGCCTCGGCGCGGAGATGAGGGGGAACGGCGGTGTCATCGTATGCTTTGGGGAGGTCGAGTCTCTCCTGCCGACCTTTGTGTATGACACCACGTATAAACCGGCCTCGATGAGGATCTACCTGAACACGCTGCGCGACGCTCTTGGTATTAAAGGCGCCGGCAAGTTCCTCGACGTCCCCTTCGCGCGGTACAGGGGGGACAAAGCCGTGGGGGGAGACGGCGAGATCCTAATCGCTGAGGGCTAAGGCTGAGAGGATTGAAGGTCGGCATCCTCGCCTCGGACAGGAGCGAGTGGCACGTCCAACGGATCAGGGAGGAGATGACGCTCAGGGGAGCCGAAGTGCACGTCTTCCCCGCCACCCAGTTCCTGACGAGGATCGATGCCGCCCCCAGGGTCACGAGCAAAGGCTTCAGCATCGACGATTTCGACGCCATCGTTGTGAGGAAGGTACCCGGCGGAACCGCCGAGCAGGTCTTCTACCGGATGGACGTGCTCCACAGGCTGGAGGATCTCGGTGTGTTCGTCGTCAACCCCGCCGAGTCCATCGAACGGGCGGTCGACAAGTACTACACCTCGACGCTCCTCGAGGACGCCGGCATCAGAACGCCCCGAACGCTGGTCGCCGAGCGGTTCGACGACGCAACTGAGGGCTTCGAGGAGCTCGGCGGCGACATCGTCCTGAAGCCCCTGTTTGGATCCCTGGGCATGGGCATGATGAGGATCAGCGACCGAGACTTGGCGTACCGCGTCTTTAGGGCCCTCGAGATGACGCAGAGCGTCTTCTACCTTCAGGAGTACATCCCCCACGGTAACGAGGATATCCGAGCCTTCGTCGTCGGCGATAGGGTCGTCGCCTCGATGCTTAGGGTGGCCGAGGGATGGAAGACGAACATCTCGGGCGGAGGCACGGCGAGACCCCACGAGCTCAGCGAGGGCCTCGTCGAGTTGAGCGTCAAGGCGACAAGGGTCATCGGGCTCGAGTACTCGGGCGTCGACCTCCTCCGTTCCGAGATCGACGGAAACGTCTACGTCGTCGAGCTGAACAGCACCCCCGGCTGGCAGGGGCTCCAGACCGTCACCGCGAGGAACATCGCTGGCATCGTCGCCGAGCACATCTTATCGAAAGCGAAATGAAAACCGAACATGTTCTACACAAACCTGCGGGACGGCGACGCCGCCATCACGTCCCACGGCTTCATCTTCTATGTTTTCGGGTACGATCACCCCCGCAGCGCCTACAACGCGTTCCTCAAATACGTGCCCGAGGAGCTCGCAGGCAGATTCGACATCGATTGGCTCGAAGCCCGCTGGAAGCTTGAAGATCGAACACTACTACGTCCAATGGAGTTGTACAACCCTGACAACCTAGGAGAGTTGATCGAATCCTTTCTCCGATCTTTTCCCGACTACGTGCGTCACTCGAGAGAGCTGGGAAGGCATATGATAATTGTGCCCAGAGGGCTTATCGAAAGGGCTTTCATTCCCTCGAGGCAACTCAGGGACCTCATCGTGCACGGGGCATCGGATTCGCTCGAGGAAAGAGCGCTAAGCCTCATCGATATCGTTTCAAAGGGTTCCGGGGTAAGTTCGGGGTACCTGGGAATTCATGGTTCGATCAGCCTCGGTATGCACCACGAGGGGAGCGATATAGACATCGCTGTGTACGGCGGCGACAACTATCGCAGGGTAAAGGGGGCTCTCGTTGAACTTGACGAGAGGGGAACCCTGACTCTGAAGAGGGACGACCCGATCAGCGCCAAACGGCTCAACAGGGGAGTTTTCAGAGGAGTCGATTTCGTCGTGAACGCCACCAGGCGCTACTATGAGATCGTGAAACGCGATCGGGTGTTCAGGCCCCTGTGCGCTGCCGATGTCACGTGCCGGTGCACATCCGCAGACGAGGCGGTTTTCAGGCCCGCCATATACTCTGTGGAAAATTGCGAAGGGTCGGGAAACGCGGATCCTAGGATCAGCCGTGTGTCGGAGGTCGTCTCGATGATCGGCCTGTACCGTGACGTCGTGAGAGCGGGGGAAAGGATCAGGGCGAGGGGAATGCTGGAGGAGAGCACCGACGCAAGAGGAAACACTAAGTACAGGGTCGTAGTCGGTTCGGGATCGCCCATGGAGTATATCAGCTGGTCCGACGATTAGGTGTGGAGCTCAACGACGTCGCCGTCCGAAAGCACCCGATCCATCCCGACGCGTTCCCCCGGGAACTTGGCACTCGGGCCCCACAGCCTCGCGTACTTGAACCCCCTGTAGAAGTCGCTGTGGATGTTCTTGGCCAGCCTGCCGATGGTCAGCGCGTCCCGGGCAACTATCGGTACGTGGGACTGCTCCTTGCCCGGCTCCTTTGTGTAGACGCGCCTGATCCCGAGGAGCGCGAAGAGCCTGGCGCCCAACATCATGCCCAGACCAGGCGTCCCATGGGCAGAGATGGCGACAACGTCGAGGGGACTCGCCGCCTCTTCCAGGCCTCCTAGCGCCCTGAGCCCAACGTCCACATCCGATTTGTTGGCGACGACCAGTGTTGGGCGATAGAGCGCTTTACCGAAGACGGCGTCCTCGACGACGTCCAGCGTCACATGACCGCTGATCCGCACGAGTGCCGAGCGGATCTTGTATTCCCTCAGCAACAGGACGACATCCTCAGGGGTGCAGCCCTCGAGACGGCCGTCCCATATGAACTGGATGTCGGAGCCGAAGCCGCGCCGCTGGATCTCCACATCCCCCTTCGGCTTGACCGTCAGGATCCTCGATTTGGCGAGCTCCTCCGCAACCGTCACGTACTGCCCGACAGGGTCGTCGGAGAGGTCGACCATGATGATGACCCCGTCCGCGTTCCTCGCAAGGCTCAGTATCTTGAAGCCCTCGGCCCTCCCGTCGGATGAGCCCTCGACGATGGGCGGGGCCTCCACGAGCTGGAACTGGATGTCCTCGTATCGCAGCATCCCTGGTATGGGAGAGCGGGTCGTGAACGGGTATGACGACACTTCGGGGGCCGCCTTGGTCACGGTCCTGAGGAGGCTGCTCCTGCCGACGTTCGTCGGGCCGAGGATGACGACCTGGGCGGCGCCCCCCTTCTCGATGAAGTAGCTCGGGGCGCTCCCCTTCTTCATCTGCTTCTTCTTCTCGATCTCGAGCTTCAGCTGCGAGATCTGGGTCTTCACCTGGGCACACATCTTCTCGGTGCCCTTGTGCTTTGGCACGAGGGAGAGGAACTCCTGCATCAGCCGGATCTTCTCCTGGGGGTTCTTGGTTAGGGTGACCTCGAACCACTTGTCCTTGGCTTCCTGCGGGAGGTTCGCGACCACGCTCAGCTATTCCCCTCGAATCGATGTCATGTCCTACTGTGGAGCAGCTCGGTTTTCTCTGATCAATGTTCTTAACCCAGCGTAAATCTATTCCTGTCGTGGCGACGGGCGGAATGGAGAAGCCGAAGGACAGGGACTTCATCGAGACGATCGAGAGCCTCCTATTCTGCGTCGTCGGCTACCTTCATCCGCATGACCGGTACACCGCTTATCTGAAGTACATCCCCTCTCCCGATGGGAGGTGGGGGCGTTTGGGAACCCGTTACGCCCGGGCGTTCCCCTATTATCACGTATCCCAGGTGGAGCACACGTACGACTTCCTGAAGAAGAACTACGCCCAGTACATATTCAATTGCCCCGTCAGGAATATCATGGTATCATCTGTTCCCCACAGCCACGTGAAAACCTACTACCGCCCACGGAACCGCCTCAGAACGATAGAATCGAATGGCGCTGATGACGATCTGGAGCAGCATCTACTCGATCTCGTCACGTTTCTGTCCGAAATCTCGGGTGTAAATCACGATGACTTCGGCGTGACGGGCTCGCTGTTGACGGCAACCCACAACCCAGGTTTCTCAGACATCGACCTGACCGTGTACGGAAGCAGCGCGTCGCTAAAACTGAAAAGCGCCCTCGTGAGAAAAAGGGGGGAACATGACGAGATCAGATCGCTCGATCACGAGGAGATGGTCAAATGGAGCCGTGGCAGGTCGCAGAGGTTTCCCATGAAATTCGAGGAGCTCATGGTGCTGGCTGAGAGGCGTTGGAACTACGGCATCCATCGAGGCACCTACTTCTCGGTACATCCGATTCGGACGGATGATGAGATCACAGAAAGGTACGGGGAACGACTCTACAGGCAGTTAGGCGAGATTTCTGGCACCGCTCGAATCGTTGAGAACCGGGAGTCGATATATCTGCCCGCTATATACGAGGTTAAGGAAGTCGAATCGAGTTCTGAGGCGGCGACAAACATTACTCGCATTGTTTCGTATGAGGGATTGTTCTGTGACGCCTTCGAGAATGGCGAGCGGGTCGCGTTCGAGGGAAATCTGGAGGAGGTTTCGGGCAGCCAAGAATATAATCAGGCCGTTATAGGGGGCTCAGGACACGGTGGTGGATACATGAAATTGGCTGCCGATTGTGATTGACCGCACGCAGCTTTGAAAAAGAATTATTTTACTTTGAAGGTTAGGTTCTTCCGCCGAGCATGTTCGACACTAAGATAATGAGCCCTATTACGACGAGGATGAGCCCGACGACGAAGTGGGCCACCCACGGAGGCATGATAGAGGACAATCCGACGATGGAGCCGAGGGCGACGAAATACAACCCCATTATGATGAAGATCGAGGCCACAAGAACCATCATTACTTGCCTCAAGACCCTTCTGAACGACTTTTGAAGCTGCCCTCGCAGCATCGAAAAAATGTTCCTGAAAAACATAAAGAAATTCTGGATCATCTGCGCCATGACGTAGACGTTTCCTTTGATCAGTCTTTATGCCTTGTCATGAGGGCCATGAGCGCGCCGAACGTCAGCCCAGCCAGGAATACGATCCCCATGGCCATCTCCGGCTTCTCCTTCACGAACTCGTCCATCTCCTTCCTGTGTTTATCGATCTTCTCGTGGAGTTCCTTCATCTCCTGTTGCATGCGTTCCTCGACCCTTTTTATCTCGTGCGCTACATCCATTTTTTCAGACATTTTGAATCGAATGAAACTCAGATTGTGTTCATATAAATGTATCGACTTTATGTTGTCTTCTTCCAAACCTTTGTGCAATCTCAACATAGACTCCATTTTCTAGAAATTGAAATTTGTATCGAGTTTCGAGCCATCCCTCCTACAATGACTTAGACAAAGGTCGAAACACCAGACCCGTGCAGGGACCAGAAACGTTAAGATTCCATTTTTGTCTTTTATGGTTGGTGATTTAAGATGAGCATGAGGGATCGACTCAGGGGAAGGGATTTCCTCACACTGATGGACTTCTCGCCCGTCGAGATCAACTTCATCCTCGACACGGCGGCCGACCTGAAGCGTAAATGGATGAGGAAGGAGCCCCACGCGTATCTTCAGGGCCGAACGATCGCGATGATCTTCGAGAAACATAGCACCCGCACCCGCTTCAGCTTCCAGGCCGGCATCGCGCACCTGGGCGCCCAGAGCTTCTACGCCACGCCCGAGACGATGCAGCTGGCCCGCGGCGAGCCGATCAAGGACACGGCCCGCATCATCGACCGTTACTGCGACGCCCTAGTCATCCGGACGTACGGCCAGGAGATCGTCGAGGAGTACGCCAAGTACATGAGCAACCCCGTCGTCAACGCGCTCACCGACCTGGTCCACCCGTGCCAGGGCCTCGCCGACATGCTTACGATTCGAGAGCACAAAGGGAAGCTCGAGGGCCTCAAACTCGCCTACGTCGGCGACCCTTGGAACGTTTGTCATACCCTCATGGTGTGCGGCAGCCTGATGGGAATGGACGTCTACGTCGCCATCCCGAAGGGATGGAAGCCGAACAAGCGCATCGCCGACTTCGCCGAGGCAAATGCGTCGAGGAGGGGCTCAAGGATCGTTGTCACGGACGACCTGAAGGAAGCCCTATCGGAAGCGGACGTCGTCTACGCGAACACGTATCACAGCATGGGCCACAAGGACATCGAGGAGCGGAAGAAGGCCTTCGCGAAGTATCAGATCAACAGCGAGACCCTCGGATGGGCGAAGCCGGACGCCATCTTCATGCACTGCCTGCCCGGATACAGGGGCGAGGAGATGACGGACGAGGTCATCGAGGGCCCCCAGAGCGTCGTCTTCGACGAGGGTGAGAACAGGATGCACACCGAGAAGGCCGTCCTCGCCCTAATGGTTCCCTGACGACACGATTTTCAACATTTTAAGAAATTAACAAAAAAACGATAAACAATATCTTCAGCTCACCTTTATTTCCAACTTTTTGACTTGTTCTACGGCTATTCATTAGAGGAAAACTCCATTCTGAGGAAACTGTTTTGCGACTGACGGTCATTTTTTTAAAGATTCATTTGCTATTATCTTAATGCATGCCACATCTTTTATGTTATCGCAGTGCTTTAAAAGAGACTTCAATATTTTCCTGTAATTATTAATATTATTTTCAAGTTCCTTTATTTTGAGATCCAAAGTTGTTGAGGATTCATCTTTTTCGATTTCTTTAATGTCATTTTCTTTCTTGAATGATTTACCTAGCTCCCTATTTAGGCGCTCTAGTCTGCTTACTAAGCTGTCCAGAGAATTCTCGTGTTCTCTTAAAACACTTATTATTAGATCTATGACCTCAATTTTCTCAGTGGAGCTCACCATCGCACCTTCTTTCCTGTCTAAGGAAATGATGTTTCTCGGGATAAGATTTTTGACGCGAATAAAAATTCAAAGCCTTGCTAATCATGTACGGCTCAACATAGGTTATAAATTGCCATTAAACTACACGTGCTTGTGTAATTACTTTTCTGGAGGGTGACCTATCTTATTCCTGTGTCGATGTCGATTTCGACGGTTGTGGCCTGATCGGGTGTAACGGTAACGGTCCGAGGGAGAGCACTCCTGCAGCCTACAAAGGTGCAGTTCGTCAGATCCAGCTCATACGTACCCTCATTCACGACTTCACGGAAAAATCCAGTTTCGTTGAGCGAGATGTAGATCGAGCTCCCTAACCAGGGTTTTAGCACTATCATTCGCGAGGTGTACGTCCCCGGCGGCGGTGGACAGCCCGATGGGGGCTCGACTGGGCAGAAGGGGCCTATCGTGACTCTCCCTTCTATGGTACCCTTTTGCAGCGCCAAGGGTCCCATTCCGACCAATGACAACCCCACCAGGGCGGTAATTGATACGCCCAGAATCAATGCAACCAAGAGGATACTTCTAGTGTTCATATCGAACCCTCGTATCGATAAATGTATACATGCATATACCTCAGATTTAGGTGTGCATTTATACTTCTCGCGCCCGTGAAAGAAAAAAAATCTCGGGAACGAACAAAATGTAAGATACCCTTTTCACTAAGTCTTCCAGCAAAGGTTATTAATCGATCGGGCGAAGGTTAGGCGATAGATCATGAGCAAGGTTCCTAACATAATCACGCCTCCACCCGGCCCCAAATCGAGGGCGCTGCTTGAGGAACGGAACGAGTACGTTCCACCAGGCGTCTATCTCACCGCCCCCGTGGGCATCGCCGAGTCCAAGGGCGCCGTCGTGAAGGACGTGGACGGGAACGTCTACATCGACTTCACATCGGGCATCGGCGTCGTCAGCCTCGGCCACTGCCGTGATGAGATCGTCAAGACCATCAGCGAGCAGGCCGAGAAGCTCATCCACAACTGCATCCACGTCGTCAACTACGAGCCCTACCTCAATTTGGCGAAGAGGCTGACGGAGATAACGCCCGGCAAATTCAAGAAGAGGGCGATGCTGGCGAACAGCGGCGCCGAGGCCGTGGAGAACGCCGTTAAGATCGTCAGGCAGCGCACCGGCAGGCCCGGCATCATCAGCTTCGAGAACAGCTTCCACGGCAGGACGTACATGGCGATGACGCTCACCGGCAAATGGGACCCCTACAAAGTCGGGTTCGGCCCGTACGTGCCCGGAGTCTATATGACCCCTTTCGCGTACTGCTACCGATGCCCCTTCCACCAGGGGAGCTGCCCCGAATGCGGCCTCGCCTGCGCCCACCACATCGAGAAGTCGATCCTCAAGACTCAGGTCCGACCGAACGAGGTAGCCGCGATCATCGCAGAGCCCATACAGGGCGAAGGGGGCTTCATCGATCCACCCCTTGAATTTTTCAAAGAGATAAGGAAAGTTTGCGACGAACACGGATTCTACCTGATCATCGACGAGATACAGACGGGCTTCGCCCGCACAGGCAAGATGTGGGCCATCGAGCACTACGGCGTCGAGCCCGACGTCATGACGATAGCGAAGGCGATCGCGTCCGGACTCCCGCTGAGCGCGATCGTCGCCAAAGACGAACTGTTCAAGGACACCTACCCAGGCTCGCTGGGCGGCACATACGGCGGAAACCCCGTGTCCTGCGCCACGGCGCTGAAGGTCATAGAGATCATCGAGAGGGAGAAGGTCGTCGACATGTCGGCGAAGCTGGGCATGAAACTGAAGAAGCGCCTAGACGAGCTGAAGGATAAATACGATATCATCGGAGACGTACGGGGTAAGGGTCCGATGCTCGCCATGGAGTTCGTCAAGGACAGGGAAACGAAGGAGCCGTACCCGGATGCAGCGTCGAAAGTGCTGAAGGAATCGCTATCCAAAGGCCTCCTCCTGCTCAAGGCGGGGCTGTACAACAACTGTGTGCGCCTCCATCCGCCGCTCACGATCGAGGATATACACATCGAGAATGGCCTGAACATCCTCGAGGACTCCATAAAGACGGTGAAGTGACAAGTTCTATCGGTTTTTTATATCTTTGAGCATTGGGAAACTAAAGGAATCAGTACACGTTCTTGCTCGCTTCCAGATACAGATCCGAAAATCTCTTTGAGACGTCCTTCAATGTATTGGCTGTCAGGCTCGAATTGAAAAACGACCCCATCCTTTTGGTCTTGACCCCGACCCCGATTAAGACAACGTCCAACTTTTCCAGTGTGCCGATGGTTTCATTCAACTTCATGTGGATGTTGGGGTACCCATAGGGCCATCCATCGGAGATGACCGTGATGAGCTTCATGTTCTCCACCTTCCCCTTCAGAACATGCCCGGCCATCTGTAGGGCGTCCGGAATATATGTCGGCCCCTGGAACTGGATTCCTCCGATCCTCGACTTCACGCTGCTGTTGTAGCTTTCCGACCCGTCCTTGACCACGAGTAACTGATCATTGAACGCGTACATGCTCCAAGTTGTCGTGTCGAGCAGCAGTTCGTTTGCAGTGTCAGCCAAGGTTGCCGCTATTTCGAGTGTGTAATCCTTCATGCACGCCATGCTCCTGCTCGCATCGATCAGAATGACCCACGAATAGCTCTTGTCGATGTACTCGTCCAGCATGAAGATGTCCATCCGAGGGCTCTTGCTCGCAAGAACCTGGATCACGTCCTGAAGGTCCAACACACCGTACGGCTTCTGAGGGTCCTCATCGAGCGCGTCCCGCGCAACGAGAAGAGTGCTGATCAGCCTCCGCGTCTCGCTTCGGCAGATGGTTTTTATCCTAAGGTACTCGGAGTAGTCCTGCTCTGGAAATCCAACGGATTTGAATTGGGTGATAAGGAGGGGCTCACTGTATCTTCCCAGTATCTTCTTCTCCTTTTCCCTTTGGAGGGACCAGGAATCGAAGATCTGCAGCGCCTCGCTCTCGACAGCCTTAGTCGATGTCTGCTGTGATTTTTCTGATTCTCCACCCAGCGCTCTCAGGCACTCCAGAAAGATTTTGTCGAGAATGTCGCCTGGTGAGACCACCTTAGGCGGAAAAAGCGAACAAGATTCCAGATGATCCACGTGCGGGAGCGAGGGGATTTCGACCACTGGACCATGATTTATGATGGCACCGTACATCTTATCGGCTATCTCCAGTTTCTCAGTCGACAGATTAGTTACTTTGTCAACATTGGTGGAGATCACCATTTCCTTGAAGCGGTCGATATCCTCGATCAGGCCATCCACAACACTCTTGTCTTTTTCGAGTACAGCGGTCTTCAATCCCGTATTTCCATAAACCAAGAGCGACATCATGATCCTTGTGGCAGGGATCATTACGCTATGGATCCTTTTCATACGCTTTAACGCCAAGGCGTTCGCGAATGAGAGATCTATTACTTTATCCTGATGTGTAATTGACATATACGAAGTTACATTTACATCCTCAAGGAGGGAACCAATGAACCTAGCGACACGAGTATTTCTCCCACTCATCCACCCTTCGTAATCCTCGGGCTTCGAGACGACATGGCCACACATATGGAAAACGGAAGCCCTGAAAAGCTTCGCGACCTGCTGTTTGCCCCAAGAGTCTCCAGAAAAGTTGTACCCTAAAAAAGAAATGAGATCGGCTGAAACCTTGGGTTCCGGTAGGATAGCAACGAAAGAGGCACCATCACGAATGAATTTAGGATACTCTTCTGACTTCGTGACGAGATACTTCAACTTGAGCGGATCCTTTTCCAGAGAGATATTCCTTGCGTACTCTAGGAAACCCACTAGACCACCCGCAGAATAATCCCTTTTAGAAAAGATGCTTCATGATCTATTCTCAGTCTCCTCCCTTCCTCCAGTAAGGAGAAGGATATTTGCCCTGTACATCCTGAGAGCTTCTCCACAAGCGATAAAGAACGTGGTGTTCTATACCGTTCCTCGCAAGGAACTGATCGCCTAGGGGTTGCCGGATACATAGTTGATCTTCCCTCAGAGATGAGACGGTTTCTATGCTGGTTTTTGAACGGTTTCTTGCTTTGGGGGCTCGGCAGTTATCTGGTCCTCGGGCCGCGTCCCCGTTTCTTTCTGCGCTGTTTCGGATTGGATTTCACGAGTTTGTGTTGGTGAATGGAGGAGAGTCGGCGGCGGGTAGGGCGAGTCCATGAGGGTTGAGAGGACGAAGATTGAGGTGAACGCGTTCTGGTATATCGTGTGGAGGACCTTGGGGACGTTCGTCTCCCGATCGACGTCAAGGGCCGATTTGATGGCTGCGGGCTCTCCGGCTATCTTTGCTGAGCCTCCGACCTCGAACTTTACGATGTTCGGTTTTGTGCTCACCGACAGGGTGAATCCGATCGTGACCTCGTTCCCCGCTCGGTGCTGCTCGTCCATCTTCACGTCGACGTTGAACTTGACGGCATCAGCGCTCTCGTCGGTTTCGTACTTGGCGCCCTCTATCCTCTGGAGACTGACCTGTATCGACGCCTCGGCCGCCTTGTTCTCGACGACGATTACCCCCTCGACTCAGTGAATTCGAAATGGTTTCAGTCCTTTCACAAGCTGAAGTCTAGTTTGGGCGGCTTGGAGTATTTTGGTTGTGTGTGTAGTGGTCGAGTACACACGGCCGTTGAAACACCATGGGTCAAATCGCATTTCTATCGACTGTAGGGTATTCCTTCTGACTCATTCGACGGCCGAGGCCAAGGCGTCGGAGATCCCCTGAAGCTCCTTGGTCACGGAGGTTAGCAGCCCCATCCGCCTCTCGAGCTCCGCCTTGCGTTCGGCCACCATTTTGTTGATCTTGGGCATCACGTCTCGAACCACATCTATCAGAACGTTCCTGTTGGCCCTGTCGCCGAGAACCATCGAGGTCATGAGGCCGTCGGCGTGAAGGACTATCAGGCTACCATTCGGCATGACGTTCGCCCGCTCCACCTCGCCCAGATCCCTGGGCAAAACAGACGGGTCTACGGGAATAGCTCTCGCGAGCGGCCGCATCAGGTTGAGCATTGCGATAGAGTACGCCTCGACGATCTTGTCCTCCTCGGAGGTCATCTCGCAGATCTGTCCGACGTCTTCCCTGACCCCCTGGAGCGCGTTCATGATCTCTTCGTTTGGGAGAGATGCGCTCTCCTTATTTTTCACGTTTGGATTCGTTTGCTTGGTAACCTCAAGTTCTGCGGACAATGGTCGCTCCTCCTTCACGTCAACTTCGAGTGGATCATCTCCAAGTTCATCCGCCTCTTCCTCGTCGGCTCCTCGTCCCTCGATTGTGGCCTGAGCGGGGTCATCATTATCCTGTTTACCTTCATCCTCCAAGGGCTTTCGAGGCATCCGGATCCAACTCGGCGATGAATGTTCAGACGGAAGTGATAGAAGGGTCAGAGTACCAAAAGACTTTGTATGTAGTTATGGGCTACACAATATTAATAAATGAACCATTAACGATCTGGAATTATTGTACTGTTTCCCTTACGCATTAAATTATGATGACTGATCTCTGTTTTCTATAAGGATGATTACACGATATCAATCATAAAGAATCTATTTATTCGCTTACATCGAGGTAGGTAACGAAAAGAACGGTGGAAGAGGCATTCGGTATTCCTTATATAATAGACGACGGTGTACGGAGGTTCTCCTAGAGTCGGGTATTGATGGGTGTCGATGATGCCGGAAAGCAAACAGAAGGCAGTGGGGTACGCGCACCAGGGCATTCGGGAGCTGGGCACCAGCAAGATAGAGGAGGTCATGGCCGTTGATCGCGACCACTGCAAGCTCACCGTCCATATGACGAAGCGGAAACCCATGTCGATATCCCCCCTGTACTACAAGTACGAGATACAGAAGTACGACCTTCATCCGAATTACGAATTCGCTAACATATCGGACCTGATCCCGCAAAACACCCCTGAGTTCATCGACAGTGGCGAGCACTACGTCGAGCGTATCGTCCGCTCCATGTACTATTTCAAGCAGTGCGCCCTCATCGGGCCGAGCGGCACCGGTAAGACACACATCGTCTACCTCGTCGCCGAGCTGACGGGGCTCCCGGTCTGGGAGGTGAACTGCGGGCTCCAGACCAGCAGCTACGACCTGATCGGCCGGTTCGTCGGCCTAGGCAAGGAGAACTGGATCGACGGGCAGGTGACCCAGTGGCTCAGGTTCGGGGGGATCCTCTACCTCGACGAGGCGAACATGATGAAGCAGGATGTCGCCACGAGGCTCAACCCCGTGCTCGATACGCGTGGCCACCTCGTCCTCACTGAAAAGGACAACGAGATCGTGCCGAGGCACCAGTTCGCCTACTGCATCATCTCGATGAACCCGTTTTCGGCCGAGTTCGCCGGCACCAAGAAGCTGAACGCCGCCTTCCGCAGGCGCATGGCCGTCTGGATCAACTTTGACTTTCCCAGCGTGGGCGAGAGGATAGCGTCCCGTGAGGCCGAACTCATCCGCAAACGGACGCAGCTGGACGAGGACATGGTCTACAAAATTCTGCGGGTTGGCGCCGAGATGCGTAGGCAGTACAAGGCGGGGGACCTCCCGTATGGGCCGAGCCTGGGCGACCTCATCAATTGGGGTGTCCTTGTTAATGACGGGTTGGAGCCCAAGGTGGCTGCCGAGGAGACGATAGTGGCCCTCACAAGCGACAGCTCAGAAGTTCAAGAAGATGTCAGGCGGATCATCGAGGGCGTCTTCGCCTGATCCGATCTATAAAATTATAAGAATCTACGTAGCTTCCCTCATCTTGATATCCAATATCAGATCGATGAAATATTTTTCGCAACAATGCAGATTAAATGTTGCCAAATGTTACGAAACACCAAAATTTGAACGCCCATTAGGGTTGGAGTAACGATATCGCCGTGAATCCCCTCGCGAACACGAACTTCTCCATCGCCCCGGCCTCGCTGAGCTTGAAAACTATCCTTTTCGGCGCTCCCTCCCGAATGAAGATCATGTAGCTCACGTCCCCCCCGAGGCCCACGTTACGTAGCTCTTCCATCGCGGTTTTCGACGCCTGGAGCTCCTCGATCTTCGCTGCGATCTGATCGATGGCCTCGAACATCAGCTCCGCCTCGCCCTGAACGGTGGAGCTGAGCTGCAAGTCCTGGAATGGTATCCAATTCTCCTTGGCTTCACCCTTCTTTCCTTTCTTGCCCTTCTTCTTTGCTCCGCCGCCCTTCTTTTCCTTCTTTGGGGCCTTCGCCTTCTCCTTTGGTAGTTTCTCTCCCAGTGATAGCTTCTTGAACCATTCCTCATCTCTGTGCTTGTCTTCTGCCTCTCGAAGGAGAATTCCCAGCTGTGTACTGTACGTATCTTTAAGGGTTTGGTAGTGGGAGATCTCGCCCTCTAGCATGGTTACGACCTCCTGCAGGGAATTGAACTCCATGATTTCTGTAGAGGATCGCCTTGTCACGCCTGTCTTCCTTCTCATGAGTATAATGGCATTGACACATCTATCGATACGAGATGAGCCGTAAACACATCGAAGCATCTGAGACTTCGATTATCTTCACTCAGTCCTTTTCCCATGCGTAGTTTTCAAACAGTTTTTATGAGGGTTTGTGAGTCGCTGGAGTTACACACGATCTCTTCCGGAAATTATCACACTATCTAAAAATGATGTGCGTCAAGGTCCAGAGTGCAATGTCGCCAATGAGGAGCGACGAGATAAATCCGAATGTTATGAAGACCAGAAATGGAAGTGTGTGCGAAACCCAGACCTCGGTGACCCCAGCATCCCTTAATGCCTGAAATGTCTTAGTGGCCGCCTCATCATCTTCCACATCAGGCATGAGCACCAGCTTTCGGTCGATTCCGCCTTCTGTCGGACATTCGAGGGGATACTGGAACGGTGGTCCCCTGACGGCGTCGATGTTAACCTTCATTCCCGATATCAGGATGATGAACTTTTTCCAAGCCGATTCGGACTCGTGGTTTCTGAATAGTTGCATCCCTCTGCGCGCGGCGACTAGATTTTTTATCAGAGCCACCAATGCGATCGAGGCTCCCGCTAGCGCGGAGTTGGAGAACACAGTCAGAGGAAAGACGACTGAAGTCACTCCAAGAATCGGAAATACGATGAGCGGTGCGTAGGGCGTAAGCAGGGCGAGGACGACGAAGGCCTTGAAATCGGCCCCCCCAAAAAGGCCAATGTAGCCGAGTATGAACGATAGGGCCGTTGCTATGAGAATCGGTATCGTCATGCTCAGCGGGTTCATCGGGCCTTTGACCACACCGTATAGGTCTATAGTGAGGCCGAGTGAACCAAAAGCGAGCCAGAGTCTATCTGCGACCTCTCTCGTTCTCAGGTCGCTCCATGAAGCATATCCCAGCATCGCGACGCTGAGCAACACCCTTACGACATCAATCATCCAGCGAACCGCAGCTCTCCATCGAACAGCATACCAGTGGCTTCTTTTATACGGTTTCCCTCAGCCCTCAGTTAAGTCTGCCTCCGCTTGAACGAATACGTCCCTGAGATCGAATGCTTCCGCACGAACTCGGATCGTCGTTCCTTGTACGCTGTCGATGAATGAATACTGATATGTTCCATTCCCGAAATGCTGATAACGATAGCTTGGCAGCAGCTCCGGATTTTTCCATGCGCCCTGATCGAAGTATTGCGTGGTGATTCTCCTGGCAAGGGCAGGTTCGCCTTCGTTCAGGAGCTTTACAACTATTGTGACATTCTTTATATCGTCGTTGGCCCTCGAGAAATGCCCCGAGATCAACAATGTCGTCGTGACGTTCACATTAAAGGTCCAATTGACCTCTGCTCCACGCCCGCCTATTCCTAGAGCCACATCGACGGACGCACTTGATACTCCGGCGCCTGGTGTGCTCCAATTTATCCAGACCCCATCGGAATAGGGAGCTTGTGATGTCTTCGAGATGTTCAGATCACATCGGCCTATCTGGTAGTCTCTACCCATGAGCGCTGCCCATCGATCTAAATTGCTCCCCAATTTTGAAACGGGTCCGCCACGTGAGATGTTGATCAGGGATGCGACCACGACGTGCCTCGAACCCTGCTGGACGCCGAGCACATAATCGTCAATGATGCTAAATTCTTGCCGTTCATCTCTCTCGTTTCGTTGGTACAGATACACCTGCGTTGCTATGATGGCGAGAGATATGGTCAGCGCGGCCAGTATCAGAACCTGCCCGCGCTTCGCCATTCGCAACTATCACCTCCCCAGCTGAAGTCGGATTCTATAGATTGGACAATCCTCGGACTCGACGACCAGCAGATACTCCACGGAGTCGATGTTTTGGCCGACCAATCCCCCGTTCGATATCGGCCTATCGTTGATCTGATCACCTGACTCGTCGAAAATAGTCATATTAAAGGAGAAACCGGCTGGAATTATAACTCTGATGCACTGCTCCAGTAGATTCCAGTCGTGTCTCTCGACGATGCTGCCCAACGTTTTGCCCGAATCGAGCCTGGCTAGAACCTGAATGCCGATGGCGCCGAGGGACCTATCGCAATCCTCGTCCTTGTCTCGGGGGATGTACGACGCGTAAAGCAGAGTGGAGAAGATTATAATGGCTGAAAGGAAGGCCTCCAGGCTGTGAACGGCGCCCCTCTTACTTTCAAATCTTCTACGTAGGGCCCTCGAGTTCCATCTCAAACCTGTACAGCACTCCCCTGATCTCTACGACGTATTGAACGGCGGTCACACCTGATATCGATCCTGAGCCTGTCATTTCGGCCCCGACGGTCAACGGGACCTGAGGATATGCCGTCCACTCTGCCCATTCGCTCGTCCCGTTGGTGCCTGTTAAAACCAGTATGATGGGGCTATCATCCAAAAGACGAGGTATTGAATAAGTGCCATCGGCCTCGTTGAGTTTGAACATATAGTTGAAGGTGAATGCATAGGCGCCTACGACAGTCGCGCCCGAAATAAGATCAACCTCTAGCGTGTAATTCAGGGGACTCATTTTCACGTATGCGCCCAGGACATGTGGAGGAGTCGAGTTTTGCGAGAAGGGCATGACATAATATGTTACAATCATCGGCTCCATGCGTGCCATACCCAAGAGTAGAACGGTACCATTGAGGGAGTTAGGCAACGTGAACTCGGTAGAACCCGATCCTTCATTGTTTGTCGCGCCGAGTCCGGTGTCAGTGAAGTTCACGGCGATTATGTAGTATCTGATTTGGGCCGCAAGCGGGTATCCGTCTCGCATGGTTGAGGCCGAGAACCTATAGGTCGTGTTTTCGTCATCGACCACCCTCGATTCAAGTTTCAATGTGAGATTGAAGAGGGGCGTGACCCTGATGCGAAACGAGACGTCGTCCACGCCGAGCGCCTTCCAGAGTTGTAGATAATTTAGTGCATGGAAGTTTGAGGGATTCAAGCGCGTGACCTCGTCAAAGTCGAGCTCATAGATACGTCCGCCGGATGAGAATCCAAGGGCTGTCGGCACGCCACCCACTCCCCAGCCTCTAGGTTCCCCGGGTGATAACAGGACCGATCTTACGATCTGTTGGTACCGCTCACGATGGGAGATGTCCCCTCCGATGTACGGTTCGGCCAAGAAGTTGAGGCCACCCATCGCGACTATTACGATTATGATGATGGTCGCGGACGCTATGAAGAGGTCCATGGAGGCGACGGGCATCACATCAGCCCCCGGAAGATGCTTCCCACCATCATCTTTGACAGGAATAGGGTAACATATGCGATCAGGGCCAATATCGCTGAGTATTTGAAGCCGGACGCGAGGTTTCCCTCACTCACCTTGCCTATGAAGAACCCGGAGAGCCAGGTGTGGAAAACGATCGCCGCTTCGATGATCGGGAAGCTCGACGGTATCTTTGGCCCTCCTGCGGGTAAGGCGAGCGGGATGACGGACATCGTGTAAGAGGTGAATGTTATCGTGAATGCCATCAGGATGGTCCACACGAAGGGCAGGATGACATATGGCTTTAGCATGTCCCGCTGGCTCTTCTCAATGGTCTGGGACTTCTCGCTGAACTCGGCGAGGATGCCGAGGGTTTTTGCATCTCCACCGCCGATCTCGATCGTCTCGACGAGTATGAGAAAGTCAACGATGACAGGCCAGCTCCGGATCCACACTTTCAGGTCACCGTAGATCTTCCTCAGCGAAACACCCCACTCGATTTGGTTGATAATTCGGCGAAGCTCCGAGGTGAACGGCCCGTAGCCCCTCCTCCTGGCCGCGTGGATGATGCTCTTCTCTGGGGGCAGCCCAGTTCGGCGGGCTTCTGTGACATCCCTCAGGAAGCTCGGCATCGCGTTCTCGGCTGAGAAGTTTTTACGCGCTATGCGCATGTAAGTAATCGAGGGTGGAACTGATATTGCCACGAGTCCCGCTGTCATGATGAGCGAAGGCTCGACCATTGATTGAATGAAGGAAAGTTGGGGGACGATCATGATGGCAGCCATGACAGCGGCGAATACGACGAAGGGTGCAAACCCCAGCACGTAAATTTTTTTCATTCCCCTCAGTGTGCTGGGCCTGATGTTGTTGGCGATGTAGGTGAAAAAGACCGAGAAGAGAGGGATCACGAAGAGCACTAAAGGATATACGAACGCCGATGTGTCGGGGAACGCGCCCCCACTCATCGTGATGGCAGAGGCTGTCGACGTGACCATGGACAGGATGTAGAATGAGAAGATGACGATGAGCATGATCATGTACCCCTCGACCAGCGTCTCTAACCGCTCGATGTCGTGCTGCGCGCGCGCCGCCCGAAGATCGAAGATGCCCCTGAGCTTGCTCGTGAGGTAGGCGACTATGCTTCCGCCGCTCTTCACCGACGACACGTAGCCCTCGAGAAATTCCGAGTATGCTTTGGACTTCGTCTCATCGGAGCGCCTCTCCATGGCCGTCAGGGGGTCGTTGCCGAGAACCTCGACCTGTCTTACGATCTGATCCCCCTCCTCTCTGAATCGTTCGAGGGCGTCCACCGACCTCAGCCTCCGGAAGCTCTCGTATGGGCTGACGCCGCTCGCTGCCATCAGGGTGATCATCATTGCGGCGTAGGGGAGCTCTTCTTCGAGTTTTGGGTCCGAGTTGCCCTCCAGTTTGGCTCGCAGCCCACCAATCAGCCCACGGATCATTTCCTGCGCCATCCAATGAACGCCTAATGGACCCTTGCCAATACCGATTCGGGGTTATTGTAGTAGCTCCGCAGGATCCCGTCGACCCGCCTGTAGTCTCGGATGTTCCGCTCCCCCATCCAGAGAAGCAGCCGACGCCGCCGCTCGAGCTCGCGGAGCAGGTAATCGACCGAAAGGTCGAGGCTGACCGCGAGCTGGCTGAGCAGGTAACTGCCCTCGAAGTCTTCGCTGAAGTTATCCGACGCTGGTATCCACTGGGAAGTGTCATGGATGCCCCCGCCGGGCTTCACCTCAGCGACATGGACGAACTTCCTGCTCGATATCCTCCTCTCGCCCTCGACGAAGATTGGGGACCTGACGTGTTTGACGACGATCACGCAATTCATGAGCGGAAGGATCGTGGATGGGATGTTCATGGGCGGCTGGGTAAGCCGCTTGAATGCGATGTCGACGCTATCCGCGTGCATCGTGCAGAGGCCGCCGTGCCCCGTGGCGAGCCCTTGGAACAGAACGTAGGCCTCCTCGCCTCGTATCTCACCGACGATGATCAGGTCGGGGCGGTGGCGGACAGCAGACTTTATCAGCTCGTAGAGGCTGATCTCGCCGGTGTTTTCGATCCCGAACCCCGGCCTGGCGATGGTCGAGACCCAGTTCTCGTGGGGGAGGTTGATCTCGGCGACCTCCTCTATCGTGATGATCTTGTACGCGGGGTGAGTCAGTGAGGCGATGGCGTTCAGCGACGTGGTCTTGCCGGCGCCCGTGGCGCCGACTATCATCACCGAGCACTTGTTTTCCATCAACATCCAGAGGTAGGCCGCCGTCGTCTCGCTGAGGGTTTCCGTCCTGATTAGGTCGACGATGGTCAGCGGATCCGTCCTGAACTTCCTTATAGTGAAGCTCGTTCCGGAGGGGGTGACCTCCTTGCCGTACGTGACTGCGAGCCTGTGCTTCCCCGGGAGCGTGGCGTCGACGATGGGGAAGGCAAGGCTCACGTGCTTCCCGGCCTTGTGGACGAGCTTCATGACGAAGTCGTTAAGCTCATCCTCGCCGAACGATACGTTGGTGCGGATGTTCTCGTACTTTCGGTACCACAGGAATATGGGCTTGTTGAACCCCGTGCAGCTGATATCCTCGATGTTCGGATCGTGCATCAACGGGTCGATCTTGCCCAGTCCAGCGATGTCCCTCTCGAGGAAGTATAGGACCTTATTTAAGCTCACCAACGGTAGGCCATTGACGATCTCGCTCCTCTCCTCCAGTATCTGAGGTACCTGCTGGTGGAATGCCTCCTCAAGCGTCTGCCTCTCGACAGGCGCCTCGAGATCCTGCTCCAAAACCGCGCGCAACTTCACGTAGGCCTCTCGTTCCTCCATATCCATAGGGAGCTCATCTATGATGTACAGATACTCGGAGGTCTGTTCATCCTGCGCGATAACGGCGTACGAGAAGGGCGCTATGAGCGGAAAACTCTCCAATTCCCGGTAGTCTTCAGGAAGGCGCTGGTGCTTGATGCCAAGCGCTCCGAGGAGCGCATCTTTGGGCAACTCCTCCTTGGTTTTGTCCATCGGTGCCTTCCTTTTCTTTTTTCCGATCAACATGTCTCAGGAGACCTCCCATGAGGTAAGGGTCAGCTTTATCTTCGCACCCTGACGCTCGCAGATCAAAGCGGGCGTTCCGACACCTCCAATATAGGTTCCAGATGCGGAGACGTTCGAGGGCAGTTTAAACCCAAGCTCCGGGTGATCCTCTCGAACCTCACCGAAGGCACCTTCGACCCAGGCTCCCGTTGAATCGGACATCAGGCGAGCCCACCAGAACCTTTCGCCCACCGTGTTCGGGAGCTGCAAGATGACCCGTACTGATGAGTTAGTCGCATCGACGAGGGCGATCAGCTCGGTGCCCTCGGACGTGATGGCCTCGAGGATCCTTTCGAGCTCCTGCTTTTCAGAGACGGCTTTTATGCTGCTCGTACGCACCTGGAAGGTCGCTGTCAGGATGAAACCAACGGCTCCCAACGCGAGAAGGGTGTAGAAATAGGATGTGGCCTCGGATGCCATCAGGCACTCACCCCGAGTAATTCGATCCTGCAGACCAGGGTCTCCACCCTGACTGTCGACCCTGAGGGCCCGCTCGTGATGGGAACTTCCACCGTTCCCACCGATCCGTTCAAGGTTGCCATTAAATCGACGGAAATCACCGAGGAGGTGAGATTGTAGGCTTTAACTTCAGAAAATATTTCGCTGCAATAGGCCTTCACATAGAATTCGCCATTGCCTACGATCGACTGCGAACGGTTCAGACTTATTACATAGATCCGGATGTTGTTGATCCTGCGGCCATCCATCATGCCTCCGAGGGACCACGAGACGAGTGGTCGATAATCGACTACGAGCTCCTTGCCCTCGTCGCCAAGTTCTATGCGCACACGGGATTGTTGGGAAGAGCCGCTGGAGACAATCACTCTCTGATCGCCACGCAGCCAGGTGTCCGCGGCGTTGGAACTCGCGTATTGGAGTTTGTACAGAAAGCGACCGATGCTGTGATTGAACACGGTGTCGTTTGACCCATTCATCAATAATTTTAGCTCAAGGTGGCTTCCATTGGGCTCGACCCTGAACTCTCCGCCGTAGTCGGAAAAAGCAATGATCCTGGATGATCCTGGCGACCAGACTATCGACGAGATCGCTTCATCTAGACCCAAGATCTTTTCCTGGACGGCGACGAACTTGAGGTCTTCCTTTTTCGCATCGACTCTGGTGATGGCAAAATGGTAGGCGATGGTCGATGCGAAGGTCAGGGAGAAAAAAATGATGAGCATGCTGACGGGAGTCGCTAATCCTCGCTCTAAGACAACTATGCAACGTAGCCGGTGAAATGCCTTCTGACCATCCATCGGAACCACCTGGATGAAAAGAAAAAGGGGAGTGTCAGAGGGCTACGACCCGGCATATTCTACGATGACTTCCTTGATCCACTGCCCATTTGCGGTGAAAACGGTGATGCTTACTGGAGTACCTACGTCCCTTAGCTCGATGTTGTCAGGATTCTTAACGTAAATAACCCTTGAGCCGCCAGATTGTACAGGCATGTCCGTTGTAGCCGTTTTGGCTGGGTTTGTGCCAAGTTTAGTATGATTTATCCAAACTAAATCTGCGATTGCTCCCGTTGTATTATAGTATACACTGCTCCATGCGCACTCAACCCCTCTACAAGCTATTTTGTCAATGAGTATGTCTTTGCCACCCACGTTTTTGAGCATGAACGCCATTTCAGCCCTACCAGTGCTGTTCACCCAGACGTGCGAATATTGGAGTACGACATCCTCGTTCGCCGTTCGTGTCATGGTTATGTTCGTGGCGTAGTACGTGACAACGGCTGCGAGCAACACTGAGACCACCAGTAGGATGAGAGTCGTGACGACTTGACTTAGCCCTCTTTTGTTTCTCTTTACACTAGCCACTTCACTTATCCCCGACCCTAATCCCCTCCTTTGATGATATGTTGATTTGTGTGTAGTGACTCGCTACATAACATCGATCTGAATTAAAAAACAAACAGAAAATGTTCTTAACGTGATCATGAAAGTATATTCAGGGTTATAATGTAACGATTGTTAAAAGATGTATTCGAGGAAATAGGTTTCTCGAGGAGGATATTGTGTCGAAGCTATTTTTTCCAGAGCAGAGAGAAGAGAAGCTTTAACGACTTCACCACGGAGCCGTGGTTCGTCCACATGGCGTACATCTTGTCCTCGAGGTCTCGACCGTTCTCCATGAGCAGGAGTATCTGATTATCATCTGAAATGACGAAGCTCGGCGCCCCCTCGACGCCGCAGTAGGCGAAGTCACTGTCGCTCAGGTTCGCTTGATCGAACACGTACTCGCTCGTCGGCGAGTAGTTGGAAATAATCCGGGCGTCGATGGCATTCTTCCGAGATACCCTATCGAGTTCCTCGAAGAAGGGGGTATTGTAGAGCCATAGCAGGTTGCTGTCAGAGAACATCACGAGGAGCTCCGTCTTGCAGACGTCGAGCATCTCGTTCGCCTTGACGCTGATCTGCCGCTTGCCCTCCAGAACCTGGAACGTCTCGTTGCTGGTTTTCTGCTCCTCGGGCTTGGGCAGCGACTGCCAGATGCTGAGAAGCTCCTTCTTGCGCCGCTCCATCATGCTTATCCTGTGTCGCCTCTCCTCGATGAGGTTCTCGAGGGCGGCCTCGAACGGCACCGCGACGAACTTCATGGGCCGTTCGAATACGCACGAGATGAGGCCCTGCCTCTCGAGCCTGTGGAGAATCTTGTACGCCTCAGTCCGATGAACGCCGATGGCCTCGCTGATCCTCTGGGCCTTCTGCGGGCCGAACCGGGCTAGAAATAGAAACACCCTCACTTCGTTCTTTGATAGGTCGAACTTCGACAGGTTTTTTTTAATAATTCCCAACGCCCTGAGGTGCACCGCTTCTTCTTCGGTCACCCTACTTCGGTTCGTGAGGGTACTATAGACGGGTAGAAGTTCCAGATCGGACGTGGGTAACTGGACTTCCTTTCCCTTGAGTGTTCTATGCTCTTGGCTGTTTAATTGCCCTAACTGCATCTACCTGTCCCATCGTGCAGACGCCCCTTTCGATATAAAGAAAATATGGAATAATAGTATGTATTTTTAATTCACATTATGCTATATCACGAAACACACATCGAAGCAGAGAATTTCAGATACATTACCGGATTATAATTGAAAACTAGATCCAGGGTGATGGCAACAACGGTGAAGCTCGGTTTCCACGTCTCCATTTCGGGCGCCATCGATAGATCGGTTGATCGAGCCAAGGAACTGGGCTGCGACACCTTCCAGATGTTCACGAGGAACCCCCGCAGCTGGAAATTCGGGGCACTCGAAAATGAAGAGGTCGAGGCGTTCAAGGAGAAGCGACGAGACTCTGGCATCGATCCCGTTTTCGCGCACATGCCATATATCGAAAACCTGGCATCCCCGAACGAGGAGATTTACGAGAGATCTATCGACTCGCTTTCAGCTGAAGTTGAACGGTGTAGAGTCCTACAGGTTCCATATCTGGTGACTCACCTGGGAAGCCATCTCGGTTCAGGTGATGATAAAGGCATTGCTCGAGTGATCAAGGCCATTAACATTACGCATGAACGTTCTGACGAATGCGTGACGATTCTTATAGAGAATAGCTCCGGCTCTGGTGGTAACATAGGATCAAGCTTCGAGCAGCTCAAGCAGATACTTGAGGGTATAGGCAACGTCCAATGCACTGGCGTCTGCTTTGACACATGCCACGCCTTTGCCGCGGGATACGAGTTGAAAACTCTCGAAGGGCTTACCGGGACACTGGAATCCTTTGAAGATCTCATAGGTTTCGACCGGTTAAAGCTCGTGCATCTCAACGACTCCGTTGGCGGGTTGGGCACGAGGATCGACCATCACGAGCACATCGGCCTGGGAGAGATCGGCGATGAAGGGTTTCGGTTCATTTTGCATAGCAGGCTGTCACGGGTACCGATGATCATGGAAACGCCTGTGGACGACCGTAGAAGCGATTTAGATAACATGATGAAGGCCCGTCGGCTCGCTGTCTCATAGTAAACGCGGAAAAAAATAAGCAAACTGAGAAAACATTTAGAGACCATTTTCATGGATTGTAATCGACCTCAAGCCACACCTGATACATCTGAGACTATCCCCCTTCTAACGAACACGCACGCGCGCTAGGGTGTTTAGAAATTCTTTTGCCCATGGGACCTGTCACGATCATTGTGGCCTACTGGTAACTGTCAGCAGAAAAAACTGGGCCTGATGAAAAATAATCGTAAGAAATTATCGGATTCTAGGGTTAAACCATCAATTTCTAAACAGCCTCCCGCGCGCGTAGACCTCAAGGGTTGCGCCGCGAATACTCCTCAAATGCGTTCCTTAACCGCGCGCGCAGGTGAGGGCGTGGAGAACTGTGTTTGTGCGTGTGTGTTTTTCGTGTTTTTGTGCGTAGAGAGTAGGGGTATGTATGTGAGTAGGGGAATAGGAGAGAGAACATTAAGGAAGGAAGGAATTAAATTTTAAGCTTTCCCTTCCATTCTTCGACGAACTACCTTCAACAACCTACCTATCACATAAATACACTCTCTCTACTAGAAAAAAAGAAAAATAAAAAAAGAAAAAACAAAAATAGAAATACGAAAAAAAGAGAACCTAACAGACTTTCGCGCGCGCGTCAAGCCACTTGCGGTATTTTTTCTAATTCAAGTGGATAGTCGCCGTTCGTTTTTCTGATTATAGCGCGTGCTCGTCTGATTCTCCAGAGTATATACGAGACCAAAATAAGTATAACAACGATGAGACAAATTAAGATCCAGATATTTGTTGTGGATTTTTCTACTTCAAATTTTGTTTCTGATTGTAATTTTTCTTTCTTACTATCGAGTATTGTACCGTTATCTAATTTTACTATGGAATTTACATAATATGTGCCGGGCATTAATGTATCATTGGGGCTTAGAGATAACTTAAAGATCCTTGAACATGAAGGAATTATCGAGGAGAAAGTCAGGGGGGTGGCATTTCTCGAAAGGACATTATCGGCTTCATCCATCAGGAGGACTTCAGCCAGAGCCTTGTAATGGTAGTTTCCCGTATTTTTGTAAATTATTGAAACATTTATTGATTTACCTGAAACGGGTTTTTCCAAAGTAATATTAGTAATTTCGCCGTTATAGATTTTCGGTGATTCCTGAATGGTGAGTAGAACTGGGACGTCGATTGCGAGTATTACGCCGATTTTTCCTTCGCCTTGGGGGAGACTGTGAAGATAAACTATTGCGTATCTGCCACCGTCACCAACATTAGCTGGAACATATCCCTCTAACAGGACTTTCTGTGATTCGCCCGGTTTAAGGTGAAAACTCGTTGGGGAAACATTTAGAAAAGTTCTTGCTGAGTATGGACTCATATCAAGTTCTTTTTTAAGCTCCATATTCCCGCCGTCAAGGAGCTGCCCGAACCCAACAACCTCAACTTCGATATCAATTGGGGGATCATTCCTATCGATGCTCACAACCATCTCATGCGAGATGTGTCCCCCAGGAGCAATCTCATAATTGAAGATTGCTCCTCCTACGCCAAGGGCTGATGAAGCCCGCACACCAACGAAAGAGAATATAAATATTATACTGAATATACATATGATGTTTAAACGAGTAAAATCCATTGCCCTTACCAATATCATGGTACTAGGGATCCGGTGAATGTCACTACTATGCGGTACGTATGACCTCCAGTCAAAATTTGGTCATCCCATGAAACGGTCTGCTTGAAAGTTACTGTTACATCTTGCCCACTAGCAGTTGTTTTGGTGCCTGTTTGTATATTGCCTTCCGTTGGAAGAGTAATCTCGCTTGCGGCTGCGACTTTCATTGCGTTTAAAAGTTTATTACCGCTGCTTACATAGGCAGCGCCGTCCCACTCTGCCATTAACCCGTTTGTATTGGTTGCATCTGCATCCTTAACTTTTACTTGCCAATTTTGGTTAGCTTTTACATTGAGCGTACCTGTCTGCGTATTTGGCTGCGCAGCGAGCGAGTCGAGTTCCCAACTTGAGATGCCAGATGGCGCTGTAATTTGGATCGATCCTCTAACGTTGCCTGAAATTATCGTAGTTTCGGCGAATACATCCCAAGCAACAATCTGTGCCATTGCCAATGCTATCAAGATGACAACGAAGCCTAGGCGGACCTTTCCTTTCATAAATAAACATCATCCCTTTTGTCTAACACTTGTTAACGCGCAGATTCGAAACGTACTATATTTCGATATATATTTTATTGTTTATTAATCTGTATCATATGGTGCTTTAATCCATATCTTATGGCGCTCATGCGCAATCAGTTACGCGCGCAGGCGAGTTTAATAATTTGGTTAAAAATGGTTTTTATCCCTATTTTGTGATTTGGGGACATTTTTGAGGTTCGCAATTGTCCCTCATCTCCTTGCAGTACCTCCCCTTCTCATGCCTGCACAGGTGCTGGAGCCTCTCGAAGGAAAGAACCACCAGCTCACCGTGAGGGTCAACGAGGACGGAGGAAGCCCTACCAGCGCCTTTAGACTGGTTGTAGGTGAAGCTGGGCCTTCCAGGGCCCTCCTGAGGACTCTTTTGCCTCACCACTAGGCGCTGCTCCTCCAGCCGTACCAGGTGTGGCCTCAGGGTGTTGTGGGAGAACCCCGCCTCAGACAGTAGCTGCCCAAATTCCCTCGGCTTTCCATCCTTCAACACGGCCAGAATACGCCTATCAAAGTCTATATCAACCTAAAAAGGTGAAAGAAGAATAAAAACCATTTTACACCAATTATTAAACCCGCCTGCGCGCGAGTAATTGTTTGGGTCTTTTGTGGATATATATAAACGCGTTAATATAGTGACCAGTGGAGATGCTGCTGATCTCCATCACGCTACGAGCTTGATGCCTTTTCTGTACAATTTTTTACATCCAAGGTACATCGAATAAGCAGAGGCGATGCATGCAAAAACGATCAAGAGATACAGTTTGTACATAGATTCCTGTGGAGGCGGGTAAACTGGCGCGGTTAATCCAAGTATTGGAATCGTTACGAGAATAATCGAAGCTACCCATGCTGAAACGACAGTACAGAGCAGGACGTAATTTCGTTCCAGGTTTTATCCCTTTTTTAAGTGCTCTCGGCCGACACAGTTATCGTCACAGTTGTATCGGTGTCAGAGTCAACTGATTTGGCATGGGTAATGATTTCAAAGTTGAATTTGTACGTCCCGGTCGCGTCGAGGTTAATAGAGCTGTAATCAGGGGAAAGAATGCTCAAGGTGCAGTATGTGGTCCCAACGACAAGAGACGAGCCCGCAGGCTTTGCCACGAGCTTTACAGCGATGTCATATTCTGAATAAGTAGTATTCATCGAGGCAAGATTGCTCGTTAAGTGAAGTTTAACGAAGGTTTTAGTGGTTGTTATTGCGATAGCATCGCCCAAGTCTTCAACCGTCGCGTTTGTATAGGTTTCCGTCTCCCCCTCGTTGATGTTCCCCAACGCTGGATTCTTCAAGCCGATGGTGGATATCTCCACGATCGTCTGGGTCACCGTCTGCGTCGCTGATTCGTAGACATACGCTGAAACACCTACTATTGTGAGGCTCAACATAATGAGTAAGAGACCTGTCATCTTCTTGGATTTCTGTAGCATATGGTTCGTAAAGTAGTGACGTACTTTCTGTTATAAATAATCTGGATTTATCATATATATTATTGAAATTTAACATTATTGTGATGAATCTTTGTTAGTAAAAAATGATGTTTTAGATCTACATTAATTCAATTTTATTCCATAGAGAAGTTTCCAATCTATTAAAAAGCTATCACCCATCGGCTTCTGGTGGCTTCGTTTTTCAGGATGTATCGTGGTAAGGATCATGGATCTGCTGATTTTTCACGCTCATATATTGAGTCAGTGATCCGATTCATGGAAGGAACATCGAATGAAAGGGTGGTCTGATGTCCTCTGATAAATGTCTCGGTTTGAGGCCTCAACAAGATGATCCTCAGGGCCGTCCTAGCGTACTTGTTAATCTCACTTTCATCATAGAATGGAAAAAGGCGTTTTGCGCACTTTACCAACGGGTCTATTGTCTCGATGCGCTTGTTCTTGAGAGATGCTTCGGATAATGCCAGATCGACCAGTCTTCTTACATCAGCTCGCTTGTCATCAACCATAATCATTCTGTATGCGCCCTAAATAAATTTAAATTTCGGAGTATATAAGTATTTCACTATTTTTCCCAAATTAATTTTTCATTTAGATGGTTATTTAAATTATTATGTTTTTAATAAGATTTTTAGAGCGTTTAAAACGACGTGATTTCTATAAATAAGCACAAAAAAGGAGTTAATAGAAATATTGGTAACGATATTATTTAGACCTCATGAAATACGGCGGAACAGCGATCCTTAAAGGTCGTCCTTGGATTTGTCTGTCATCAATCATGGGAAGATTAAAATCAATGGTCGAAAAGACTTACTTCAGCGTCGGATGATCGTGCCCCGGTGGCTTAGCCTCGCCAAAGCGTCTGCTTGGTATCCTCCATTGGAGGCCAGAGAGCAGAAGATCGCGGGTTCAAATCCCGCCCGGGGCTCCATTTCCTATGGATTTTTATAGATAGTTTAGATCAGAGAGATGATCGATTCAGTTTCTATAACATAATGAACTATTTTAATATCAATACTACGCTTAAACGACCTTCTTTTGGGTAAGATAAGTTTAAAATTTTGTTATCACAGTCTCCTATTGACATCAAATGGGGTTGGACGAGATAATCGTTGACAATGAGATCGCACATCGAATCGTGACAGAACTTAAAGTGTCCAATCGAAAGATCTGGCCGATTCTGTCTACGAGAAATTGATTTTGGATAAGATAGATGAGATATCATCTGGCGCCTAGTGTGAAATAAGGAAAAGGGCGGTCGTGAAGGTTCTCCCGTTTCGACCTGGACGCAGCGGAGGTATTTCGTCATCAGATCGTTCATCATGGGCCAGATAAGTGCGCTGATCACGCTACTAATACATCTGGTATCATGGATCCATAAATCTAACTGGAGGATTTGTTATGGGAATTATAGTATTCGTAGGTTCAATTTTCATATCTCGACTATTTAATCAATATATCTTAAAAGGGACCAAAAAATAATAAGCTATTTTAACATACATAACGGCTTTATGGGATTCATAATAAAATATTTTTAACTGATTCATCATTTAAACTTATACGCTGATCAAAATCCTGGAATAATCGGTAGAAGTCATTCTATGTAGTAGATTCATATCACCCAAAAAAAGAGATGATTATGTCATAGGCTGAGATTCAGAATATTTCTCTGTAAGAGAAGATAGATCAAGATGCCGCTGATCACCATCTCCGGGATCATGTAGCTTCCGTTGTATATCGCCGAATAGACGATCGGGCTCATCCCCTCGGGGGCGTACATCGCGAAAAACAAGACGCCTGACAAGAAGTGCGAGAGGAACCTAGCGGTCAATGCCATGACCACACCAACAAGGGGCCACTTCTTGAAAAGCGCCGCGATCCCCAGTACCCCAAACGCGAGTGGATAGTCCAAGAACATGCCGAAGGGGTTGTAAACGTATGCGTCGAGGACCAACTGCACCAGGCCAAAGACCGTGCCCGCGAAGACACCGATCTTCAACCCCCGCCTGTAAGCGATTAGGAGTATCGGCACCATGCTGCCCAGGGTCACCGATCCGCCCTGGGGGAGATGAAAGATTTTGATGTAGTTTAGCACAACGGAGAGTGCAACTGTGACCGAAATCTCAGCCAGAATGCGCGTCCTGGATGTGGCTACTTTGGGTACTGTGTTGCTCATCCTTTTCCCTCCGCCAGTATTACCTGGATCAGGTTCAAAGGGTCGACGTTTCCGTCCTCTCAGCCGGGCTCGCGCCCAGCTCCCCTTTCTCGCGTCCACTGATTCTTTATGTTTATAAAGATTGTCCCAAGATTGAGTATCGATCGCGAATAACGAAAGGTTATGCGATGGTTACACTGAGAACGGGGATAAAGGGTTTCGATGAGCTCGTAGGCGATATAGAATCGGGCAGCCGCACGATAATATTCGGTCCGCCTGGGACAGGCAAGTCTGTGCTCGCGATGCAGTTCATCTTGGAAGGACTGAAGAACGGGGAGGTGGTCTCATACGATGTTTTCGATAAACCCTTCCCGCGCCTGAGGTGGTACTTCAAATCCTTCGGCTGGGACATAGAACCACACGAGGGGAACGGAAAATTCATCTCTATCCAAGCATTTCCGCACTTCGCCCCGTGACCCAGCGACCCGAAGGTCATATACTTCAGCCTCGCCGACTTCGAGGAGATGAAGCGCATCGACAGGATCATCTCGGACGCCTGCGTGTGGCGGTTCGTGGCCGGCGATTTCCACGAGTGGATGTTCGGGTCGCTCAACGTCGAGTACATGGTTCCAGTGGAGACATGGAACGTGAACTGTTCCTACTACGACGACATCGTGAACGTGGACATCATGACCGCTGCGTCAAGGAGGTACATGAAGATCATTGAGGGAACGGACCTCGACGTGAACGTCGCCAACAATCTCATATCCTTCCGCTTCAACGAGGAAATGGGCTGTCGGGAGATGCGCATCGTCAAGATGGAGGGAGCAGAGCATCCCATCGAGTAGCTGCTGTTCAAAATTACGAGGGAGGGTATATGTTTAACCTGAATCGTTCAACCCTTCCGTTCAGATCGAATAGGCTTGAAGGTACCGTATAGCTCATCGACTGTCGTCCTTCCGAGCCATTCCAATCTAACGCGGTCCACGTACACGCCTGTTCCCTTTTTGACTTCGCCTATCAAGGCACAGGGATATCCCATCCTGTCACAGGCCTCTATAAGCATGTCCCCAGTCCCAGGGGTTATTATCAATATCAGCGTGCCGTATGTCGGCGCACTCATTACGTCCTGACCGAGACTTTCCACTCCCCGAGCGAAAGGAACCTCGCCTGAATCGACGTCAAGTCTAATGTTCTTCGCCTCCGCGATCTCTCTTAAGGCTCCATTAACGCCACCTTCGGATACGTCGTGCATCAGCCTCACACCGCCCCTTCCGATTAATTCCAATGCCACCGGCAAAGGCGTAAATCTTCTCCAGCGATCGTCCGTACACCCATTCGACAGGTCTTTCAGCCATATGGCCTCCCCTCCGACGTAACCAACGATTGCTACATGATCCCCTTTCCTGATCATCGATGACTTCCTAACTGGTCTCCCAAGGCATGTCGACGTGATGAGAGGTATCTCCAAACCGAGATACGTGGCCGTCTGCCCCGCAGTAACGCTGACATCATACTTCCTCGCCTCATCTCCTATCCCAGCCGCTATGGTACGCAGGTCTCTCTCCTCGGTTCCGAGGGGGAGGTAGATCCCCACCACAATGTGTCTGGGACGTGCGAAGAGGCATGCTACGTTTGAGGCGGCGTAATGGAAAGCGAAGAACCCAAGGGATTCAAGGGGCACCCCTATCGATGGGCTGTGGGCGATGGCCGTGCGCCCTCGAAGATACGCAAAACCCCCGTCCAGCGATGGCTGTTCATCTAAAGGAATGAAAGGGAACACAGAGCGCAAAAGAACCTCTTTGCTCACCTTTCCAAGACCGAGGATGCCTGAGGACCCCTCATTATCGTGCTCTATCCTCATCATAGCAACCTTCCTTAGTCATCGTCGGATCTGCATTGATTCAATGTGGCAGAAGATGTGATCCACATATATCACTTATCATAAAAAACATCTGATAGATTGGACGAGGCTCAGCCTTAAATATCGTGGACTTTTAATTGATGATTGAATCGGAAATGGCTTCAGCTCTCGAAACCGATCTGATCATAGCCGTCGTGGCGATCGCGATCGCCGCTGTGGTGATCTATCTCTTCGTCCGAGCCACTGGGAGCAAGAAGAAAGGTGAGACCGAAGCCGAGCGGATCGAGGTGAAAGTGGAGGCCGCCAAAGAGGACCTGGCTTTGACGCGGCTTACAGCGCAGACGACGACAAGTGCTACGCAGGAAGCCATGGCCCAACATCAAAGGGCAGCAAGACATTTTGGACAGACAGATGTCGAGAGGGCGCGCAGCAACCTGAAAACCCTGAGCCTTCAGCGGGAGCTGATAGGCATGGTGCTCAAGCGCCTATTCGAGGCGGAGGACGATGGCGAGATCACGCGTGAGGAACGCCTTCGACTGTCAAGGGACTACGAGGCGGAGATGAAGAAGATCGCGGAGGACATGAAGCGGTCGGAACTCATCGTCACGCTAAATGAGCTCGAGGCCATAAGGGAGGACGTGCTGAGGAAATTTGAGACGACGCTGAACAATGCCCAGGCCAAAATTGATGGCATCCTGAAGGAACTGAAGCTGGAAGAAACCGAAAAGCCCACCGAGGAGGCGCACAGGAGGAAGAAGCAGCCCCCGAAGGAAGGTGAGGGCGCGGAGGAAGAGAAGGCCGAAGAAGAGCCCGAGGCCGAAGAGGAGAAACCCGAGCCCAAGAAGACCAAGTCCGAGGTAGACGAGAAGCTGGAACAGCTCAGGAAGGAAGTCCTCAAGGAACTGGATGAACTAGAGAAGCTGGAGATCGAGGCCTGAGGTGAGCGCCTTTCGATGAGCTGGATCGACGCAGCTAAGAGACGAGCCGCCGAGAAGGCCGTTGAGCACGTCGAAAGCGGCTCCGTTGTGGGCTTAGGAAGTGGCAGCACAGCGTCGAAGGTGATCCGTCTCGTGGGAAGCCAGCTCAGAAGCGGGGAGCTCGAGGACATCCTTGGCGTCCCCACGAGCCTCCAGGCCGCCGATGAGGCGATCAAAGCTGGCATTCCCTTGACAAGCCTCGACGAACATCCGGAGCTCGACATAGCGATAGACGGGGCGGACCAGATCGACGGGAAGCTGAACGCGGTCAAGGGCGGCGGCGGGGCGCTCCTCAGGGAGAAGGTTGTGGCGTCAGTCTCTAAGCGCTTTATAATCGTGACCGACGAGACGAAGCTGACCGAGCAGCTGGGTTCGGGCTGCAAGGTCCCGATGGAGGTCCTGCCATTCGCCGCGAGGCCAATACTCAATAGGATCGTTGAGCTCGGTGCGAATGCCCAGCTACGCACGGGCGCTGGCAGACTGGGGCCCGTCTTTACCGATAATGGCAATCTGATCGTCGACGCCGAATTCGGCGTTATCGAGGATCCATGGAAGCTGGAGGAGAATCTTAAGAGCATACCCGGCATCATCGAAACGGGGCTCTTCCTCGGATACGCCGAGTTCGCATACATCGGAATCAGGCGCGGCGTCAAAAGATTGGACAGGAGCTCGGGCCTCAGAACCGTATCATCCAGAAAGCGGTTTTCATAACGGAGATGGTGAAAAGACGCCCTTCCCGATCGAAACCAGTAACTCGATAGTGACATCTGACAATATTTGAAAAAAAGGTTTCCACCTAAAAATTAATAAGGAAATTCGTAGAATATTTAATTAATATTTAATGTAAAAAAACTTCTATTTCAGGAGCTTGGCATCTGCGAGTTTCTCCACTGCCCTGATGACGGCCTGCGTGCCCTTGTCTCTTAGGCCCTCGGCGTCGAGGCTCCTGAACATCTGGCTGACCACGCTCGCGCCCATCAGGGGCAGCTTCATCTCGGTGGCAGCCTCGGCGATGAGCCTGAGGTCCTTTAGGTAGTCCTTCACCTTGAACCCAGGCTCAAGGTCGCCCCTGAGCAGCTTGGAGCCATTGTTCGTCAGCTGCCAGCTCCCCGCCGCGCCGCCGCTGATGGCGGCGAACACCTTCTCGAGGTCGACGCCCGCCCTGGAGGCGAACATGAGAGCCTCCGCCACGGCGAGCATGTTCATGCCGACGAGTATCTGGTTACACAGCTTCACGGTCTGCCCCATCCCGTGGCCGCCGACGTTGACGATGTTCTTCCCCATCGCCTGGAAGACGGGGAGGCACTCCTCGAATGTGTCGGCGTCGCCGCCCACCATGATACTCAGCGACCCATTGCGAGCCCCGACGTCCCCTCCGCTGACGGGCGCGTCGAGCATCCGCACACCCGCCTTGCCAAGCTCGGACGCTATGTGCCTCGTGACGGCGGGTGAGATAGTGCTCATGTCCACGACTATCATACCTGGCCTCGCACCGTGCACAACGCCGTTCCGCCCGAGCAGCACCTCCTCTACGTCGGGCGAATCGGTGACGATGTCGACGACGACGTCAGAGTTCTCCGCCACCTCCTTCGGCGACCTCGCGACCGACGCTCCGGCGTCGAGCAGTGGCTTAGTCTTCGACATCGTCCGATTCCAGACGGTGAGTGGAAATCCAGTCCTCAACAGGTTCATGGACATGCCGCTGCCCATGAGCCCGAGGCCTATGAAGCCGATGCGCTTCAACGATTGCACCCGGTCAATGAAGTGCCGATTCGCCTCTAAACGATTTCGCCTAGATTGATCCGCCGAACTCGTTGAGGACGAGCTGCTTCAGGTTGAAGATGTAGAAGCTGCCGGCGAGGCCTACGCCGAAGAGCGCGATACCTATAATGAGCGTGGTGGTCGCACGCCTCGAGTCGTAGATGATCTGCGTGCTCCGGTACGATACGAAGAGGCCGGCGAACACGAGGATGTTGAAGAGCATGCTCAGGACGCTCTCCGTCAGGGTCTGCTCGTCGTTGAAGCCGCGGACCGCGGTGTATCCACTGAGACTCGAGGATATAATTGACAGGGAGATGATCGCGGGCGGCTTCTCCATGAGGTCGTAGATACCGCCGCCTACGATGAAGGCCGTGAAGAGCACGACTAGCGTGATCACGAGTCCCGTTGGCACCCTGAATCGATTCCTCGAGCGTGATGTCGACCCACCGATCATTCTCCCGATTCTCTTACCTATTGACGGCATCGTGAACAGCATCCTTGGGATATCATTACTTCGAATCTGCGAGATATATGGTTTTTTCCCTTGAAGCCTATCAAAGTCGAATCGATTTCAACAAGGCTTTAATTCGAGTTTTCGGTCAAATACTCGGAGGGGGAGGATGCCTCAGAAGATCACTTGTTCGGAGTGCGGATGCAACCTCTATGAGGGCGATATCCTCAAATCGCCTCAGGACATACTGAAAAAGTATGAGGGTAGGTGCCCGAAATGCCACCGCAAGCTCTCCTTCTCCTCGGGCGGCGTCGAGATAACCCCCAACAAAGAAAAGGAATAGCCAGTCCGCAGTCTGTTTCTCCGTCGGCGGCGGTTCTTTCGAGAAGAACGATTTTAACTTGGATGCTGACACTAGGTTAACGGTGTTAGGATTGGATCCGAGGCGTACGCATCTTTACGATTACCATAAGGCGCACGGGAAGCTCGTGGAGTTCGCGGGCTTCGAGATGCCCGTATGGTTCGAGGGCGTCATCCCTGAGCACCACGCCGTTCGGAACGGCGTGGGCGTCTTCGACGTCAGCCACATGGGGAGAACGATCGTGGAGGGGCCCGACGCGGAGAGGTTCATGAACCACATGATAACCAACGACGTCTCGGCGCTCGACCCGATGAGCGCCCTCTACACGGTCATGTGCAACCCCAGGGGGGGGATCGTGGACGATTTCATCACCTACAGGCTCTCCGGAGACAGGTTCCTCGTCATCTTCAATGCATCCAACAGGGAGAAGGACTTCAACTGGTTCCAGGGTCACGTGAAGGGCTTCAAGGTGAAGCTCAGGGACATCTCGGACGAGGTCGCCATGATCTCGGTCCAGGGCCCGAGGTCACCGGAAACGCTACAGAAGTTGTGCACGGGCGTGGTCACCGACTTCGGCAGGTTCAGGCTGACCCGGACGAAGCTGTGTGGCTTCGACGCCATGGCGGCGAGGACGGGTTACACGGGCGAGGACGGGTTCGAGCTCTTCATCCTCGACTGCCCCCTGAACGAGCCCGAAAAGGCACTGACGGTCTGGGACGACCTGCTGGGGGCTGGGAAAGGCTTCGGCATAAGGCCCTGCGGCCTTGGGGCGAGGGACAGCCTTAGGCTCGAGGCGGGGCTCAGCCTCTACGGCAACGACATCGACGACGATATCAACCCCATCGAGGCCAAGCTGAAGTGGGTGGTGAAGCTCAAGAAGTCGAGCGACTTCATTGGGAAGGCGGCGCTGCTCAAGGTGGTCGAGGAGGGAGTCAAGAGGGGCCGCGTCGGGATCATGATGGAGGACAGGGGCATCCCTCGGCACGGCTACGAGATCTGGGACGGGGACAAGAAGATCGGGATCCTGACGAGCGGCGGCTACAGTCCGACGCTGGACGTGGGCATCGCGCTGGGGTACGTTCCACCGGAGTACGAGGAGCTAGGCACCCCCGTCGGCGTCAAGATCAGGGAGAGGCTCGCGAAAGGAAAGGTTGTTAAGTCGCATCCGTTCTATGATGAGTCCAAATACGGCTGGAAGAGGGAGAAGGGTTGAGCGAGGAGTACAAGATCCCCGACGGGATCAGCTACACGAAGGACCACGAGTGGGCGAAGAGGCTCCCGGACGGGAACGTCCTCATCGGCGTCAGCGACTACGCGCAGAAGCAGTTGCATGAAATCGTCTACGTCGAGCTGCCGGACCTCGGCAAGGAGGTCGGCCAGGCGGCATCCCTGGGCTCTGTCGAGTCGGTGAAGGCGGTCTCGGACGTGTTCGCCCCCGTCTCTGGGAAGGTCGTTGAGGTGAACGAGGCCCTGCTCGACAGCCCCGAGCTGATCAACCAGGACCCGTACGGGAAGGGGTGGGTGGCGAGGATCAGGCCGTCGAGGCTGGACGCGGACCTGAAGGGGCTGATGGACGCGAGGGCGTACAGGAAGCACGTGGCGGAGCAGAAGCACTAGGCTCCAGGCGGGGGTTCCCGAGTGGCCAAAGGGGTCAGGTTCAGGACCTGATGGTTAGTCCTCCGTGGGTTCGAACCCCACCCCCCGCACCATATAAAATTTATTAATTAGTCATTATTTAGGTTCCTTTTAGATATAAGGACGCTATAAATCCTAATCTTTTTCTGCTACTAAAATCAATTCACAAGAGAATTCGAACCCTCGCCTTTATAAACGAGAACTGTTCATCATACTTTGAGCTCAAAATTGCCAGGGTATGGGCAGACTGAACGTGAGATAATCGCAGTTCTCAGCGATGGTAAGCCAAGGTCACTGAGGGAGTTCGTGGAGCAGACCAGCTTAGCTAGCAAGCAAGTCGAGGGCTCGCTTTACAGGCTATGGAAGAAGGGGGGCGTACTCAGGACCGAGAAACCAATCTACGAGGCACTCAAGTCTTTCAAGGGGAGAGCCGGCATAAAGAAGAATACAAGGGCGTATCACCTCTACATTTTTGCACCTGGAAGAGATTCTGTCGGTTTTCAGGGCGTGAGGTTTGTCAAGTGCGAAGACCGTTTGGAAGAGCCTGGTGAAAGCAAGGCCGAGCTTGTCAGAAGATTTCTCGAAAACAACAACAGCCATGCCTTTTATGCTACAGAAGTGGCCGAGGCGCTGAAGGAGAACGGGATCGAGCAAAGAGATGTCATGAGCACAGTGCGAAGAGCTGAGAAGCAAGGCCTAGTCTATGTGAGAGGGTATCAAACCCATGACAGGCAGACGCCTTTCAAAGAAGGTTATCTGATCACATGGATAGATCCAAGCAAGCCGAGGAAGCAAGCACTTGATGAAGCAGTTGAGAGAACGGAGAAGGCTTTGGCTCAGAACGCTGCGACGAGCCCTATCATCGAAAGGGTTCACATGATTCGCGATACAGTTATCGAGACAACCAAGCTTAGGGATTTGGCTAGCTTCGAGTTCATCCAGAACAAACTCGGCTGCACAGAGTACGAGGCAGAAGGAGCGCTGAAGAGGGCTATGCAGCTCTATCCTGACCTGAAAGAAGCGAAGCTGTTCAACGCCTACCGATACTATTACCATAGTTCACTCTCAGAGGAGGAATTGAAGGCGTGTACAGCGATGAAGGAGAACTACATCCGGGTAGCCAAGGGCAAAATGAACCGTGTCGGTCATAACTGGGAAGCTTGTGTCGAATGGTTCATAGACAAGTTCACCACCGGCGCCAGCTTCAGGACACAGAGCCATCATGAGAATCGTATGGACCCCAGAAGGATAACACTGCACCTTGTGAGAGCCATTGGTGGCAGGAAATACAACGCGGAAGTTGACAGAATATGGGAAGTGACGCCTGGCATCTTTTCTCAGACGATAGTATATGTTCTTGAGTGCAAGTGGGGTCTGATACAGAAGAATTACATAGACGACTTCTTTGACGTGCTGCGATGGAGCAAGGAGTTTGGGGTAGACACGCCAGAAGGAAGGCAGGTGAAGCAAGGGATTGTTGGAGTCTTTGCGGGTTCTGCATTCAATCCTAAGGAGAGCGTGAGGCTGAAGGACGAGACGGAGATAAGTTTGGCCACTTATGCTGCAAGGATGAACATCCAGCTTCTAAAGGCGAGCGATTTCAATCAAAAGCTGTATGAGCGCGGTTGCCCAAATATTATAACAAACCAGAAGATATGCAAGATTGCTAAAGACGAGAAGGAAGTGCGGGAACTCTTAGAAGATATGTGGAAAAACCCAACTAAAAGTGAGGGAATTTCGGCGAACACTGCTGAGAAAAATAAGGAGGTCTACCAGTTTGAAAAGATGCTTGAAGCAAAACTCGATTGTTCATCATAAAATCGGAAGGGAAAAATCATGACATTGGAAAGTACATATCTTGAAATCATTGCAGAGGATCAGATACTACAGAACATCTACGATAAACTTAAGAAAGAAGAAAAGGCGTCAGCTACAGAAATTAGCTATTTGGATGATCTCATACAAAGAACAGCAGACAAAGAGAAAAAGAAATGCCTCTGCAATTTCATGTTCGATGTCTTGAATAGAGCAAGGATTCTTAGAGGAATCTTTGATTCATGCGATGATGAACTTCACTCCTTCCGCTTCTCTAGGATTACAAACTTGGATGAAGATATGAGATTCGTGGAGCAAGGGGTGACTGTTCAAACCGATCCTCAAAAAGATGAAGAAATAGAGTTCTTAGATGAGGAAACGGGAGAAGTAATAAAGTTCAAGCGTAGCGAGCTTGAGAAATTTGATAAGGAAGTTAGGATTGATGACTGGGTGGAGGGAGAGTTAGACCTTTGTTTTTGGGCAATTGGGAAATACGTGGAATTAGGTCTCCGAGGTTCTTTTCTTGAATTCCTGAAACTATATCTGAGAAGAGAGCGCTTCCACTTTTTATTCCAATGGTATTATAGAGAACTTGCAAAAAAAATCAGGAGGTCTGAGAAAGGTGGTAGAGAATTATGGATGTACGTCTATCCCGCCTCAAGATTCAACAGAGACTATTTTGGACTATTGCAGATATATGACATCCTTAGCCATTCATCTGAGTTGACAGTCGAAGAGAAGTATGACCTTGACATTTTGACTTTCCTCGATCTGAAATCCGAAGAAGAGTTATCAGACTATTTAGTTAGAGTTGAATCAAATGTGCAATCATCTGGTCTATTCACACCCGGTCAGCGCGAATACCGTATCAGAATACCCGTAGTAATCGATACGAATATCATGGTTTCCGCTCTCGCACACTATAGTTCAAGTGAAAAGGAATCTCTAGATGTAAAGTTATTTAGAAAATGGATCAGGAGGGAGATCGAGGTAATTGTTTCGCCAGAAATCTTGGAAGAATATGAGACTCTTCTTAAAAGAGAGCACGAAAATATTGAGGCGAAAGGAATAGCATTTGATTGGTTAAATCTTTTGAAGGCTTCTTCCTGCATTGTCGAACCGTCGATTAATCTAGAAATTATTAAAGAACACCCTGAAGATAACCGATTCTTGGAATGTGCTGTTGCAGGAAAAGCCAAGTGCATTTTAACACGGAACAAACACCTCCTGAAGTTGGGAAAATATGAAGGCATCGAAATAGTACAGCCAGAAACATTCCTAAGACAACATACGTAGAACCACGATACAGGAATTGACAGATCTATATCCTAAAGGACACTACGTTTCCCTTTCACCCTTCCTGAAGTCAGCTTGGCTCATTCTGCTCTTACCTCTTCGAATTTGTGAGGTACACGAAAGCTTTAGATGTTAGCCCAAAAGAGAATCTAACAGAAGGTATCCATGTTATTAGCGGGGGCCAACTCTTGGTCTTAGACATTGAAAAAATCAATGATTTTCTTAATAAACTTAAATCTCTTCCAAAGATGTGGAATACACTAGAGATAGCCATCGCTGCATATAGTAAATCAGAAGACGAATGGGTCTGTCTTTCCATGGTTTTCTATGCATCTGAGAAATTATCGGAATCAAGATTCGAAATTCCATATGAGATTCCTGGAAAAATTAAAATAATACGTCAAATTAGCCAATTTTCTTTTGACAACTTACGTTTAATCCTGGATAGAATGGTTTCAGGCTCAATTAAGATAGGAAATATTAATCTGACTACTATAAAGTTCGAGACAATAGATTACATCAAAGAGAAACAGCCTCACTGGCAAAGAGAGGGGCTTGCAGACAAAGAAGGCTGGCCCGCCTTTATTTTACGTAACTATGCAAAAGATGATTTCTTAAATGTAGCAGAATGGATAGAAATAGACAATCTTGTAAAGGTTCATCCCTCTGAACCACATACTAGTCTTTCAAGCGTGACTTTAAAGTATATAGGAATAGAAGTGAGTGGCGGGAGAAGAGGGGCTATTTATGGAGTTATTCCTTTTTACATAAAGATTGAAGGAGTTAGATTCGAAAGAAACGGTGATTTAGCCATGACAATATCAGCTCATAACAGTATAACGCCCAACGCTCTTCGTTTAAATGTAGTCCTTACGAATACTGCTAATCAAACCGAAAATTTAGCTATTATGCTTACCGAGAAACCGAAAATTGAAGAAAATTTCTGGATGATAAATAAGATAATCCCAAACAAAATTGATGCTATCGATTCTCGTCTCTTTCTGATCTTTGGAGACAGTATTGTCTTTGAGGATTGGGCGAAACGAGAAGATTTACAAAAAAAACTAATAGAAAAATCTAAAATTGAACGATTGCTACCCCCGAAAGAAGATAAACTAATAAATGAAAAATAGGATTTGTTCATTTGTCATGCAACAGAAGATAAAGAAGAAATTGTGAGACCTTTAGTGGACGCTCTTATTGAGGAGGGATTTTATGTGTGGTATGACGAATTTTCTCTGACTATTGGAGATAGTCTTCGTAGGTCTATAGACAAAGGGTTGGCACAATCAAAATATGGACTTGTAATTTTAAGTCCAAATTTCTTCGCTAAAAACTGGCCTCAAACCGAATTGGATGGACTGGCAGCAAGAGAGAGCAATGGAAAGAAAGTAATTCTTCCTATATGGCATAATGTAGATGAAAAATACGTCATAAAATTTTCACCCACTCTAGCGGATAGAGTTGCTGTTCCAACGACAAAGGGAATAAACTCCATTATAGTAGAAATACTTAAAGTAGTAGAGCCGAGTAACACCGAGCTAAGACAGAAAACAAGTAAAGGATCAGTAATAAATAGTTCTGCGCCAGAAGAAAGAAAGGTGCCTATCATTACAATAAATCCATCAAAGGGCTCTAGTGGTAGTGCGCGCGTAAATGGAGGGAATTTTACCCCAGGTGCAAATGCAGAAATATATCTGGATAAAGTAAAAGAAACCTATTTATTAAAAAATGTAATTGTAAAAGCTGACGGAAGATTCTCTACTAAAATAAATATGCCTAGTGTTTATGAAGGACAGCATTTAATATGGGTTAAAGACGGATTAACAGGACAAAGCGTCTTTGTTACTTTTCAATTGGAAGATTCGAATTAATCATTCATACACAAAATTTAGAGTAAGTAAGCAACATCGAGATTACCATTCCTCATTCTTTTTAGTCAGCCCTGCTCATTCTACTCTTTCCTCTATGAGGTCGTGCAAGAAGATAATGCTCAAGAAAGGAGGATTGGGTTTCGCTCGATTATTCTTTAGGTCTGTCCTTTATACGCAACAGACCGCATTTCTTACATTTCAGGTAGAGGTAAGGGCTGTTTTTTCCTCTTCTCTCTTCAGTGATGTCCTCGAAGTCATGATCGCAGCTAAGCTTTTCTTCTGATAGAATAGGCTTGGGTTTAGTTTCTTCAGCGGAAGGGAAAAAGTAGTCTACCTTATCATACTGATGTGTGTGACCCGTAGGACATGTATGAAAATTTCCTGGTAGTATCGCTGTGTTGAAGCTCTGCTCGTCAAAACTCATTCCTGACGCAAATTCTCTTCCGCATGTTTTACACCTTACATGAAGCATAGGCATTTCAACATCACTAAAAGAGATGTCGCCCTTAGATTTTTATATTTTTTGCACTTGCTCGTTACGGGAAATTGTTGGCTAAGAAAGGTTCACAGGATTGAAGTTATATGAACGGAATTGTGGGTAAAAGATTACCGTTCAAAAAATATGCAAAGTAGCTAAGGGTGAGAAGGAAGTTCGAGACATTTTGGAAGAGGTATGGAAAAATCCTGAAAAGAGCGAGGAAATCATTCCGAGGGTAACTGATAAGAATAAAAAAGTCCATGAATTTGAGAAGATGCTTGAAACGAAATAGAATTCTATCTTAATTCTCATCTTGACTTCCATTTTTTTATTCAAAATAAAATGTACTACTGTTTAGGCGGGTAAGCAAGTCCCATTACACAAATTCTATTGTTTCAATGATATTGAATGATACGAACTTAATCAAAGATTTCATTCGTTTATCTGAATCCGTTGACTCTAGCTCCCATCTATTAGATTTAATGTTAGCTATGTTCCTCTCGTATCTTATGAATTGTTCAGAATCTTTTAAAATAAAACCCGGGGGATATTTTTGCACTGCATCAATAGTACCTTCCAAAATCTCGCGCCAAATTACCAGTTGTGCAGGATCTGATCCGAAGCGACTTGAGGAACCCATCTCAGTCTTCAAAATAATTCTGACTTTTTGACCTCTAAATTTTCGCCAGTATTCATACCATTCCTTAATTGCACCCGCGACAGAGGTTGCATCCAAGGGTAACGTCATTTCTAAGACCCTTCCATTTAAATTCTACCCAAAAGATGATTATGGTGTTCTATTTAAACTCCCATAAGAGAGACTTGAGCCTCCTCTGGGCGAACATAAAACTTGATAAAAATCCATACGAACAATTCAAGTCTTGACAAGTTTTCTTTTCAAAAATCCTTTTCTAACTTCTCAGATCATCTCTGAATGGTTAACCAATGGACTTTGAGGAGGATACCTATTCAAGAATCTTTTCGGCTTTGAAGCACCCCTTCAGAAGGAAGATTCTGAGCATGCTGAAAGAGACGCCACTCACATATACAGACATTCTTCATGAACTGGGCGTTGAAACTGGGCTTCTAAATTACCATCTGGAGAACCTCAGCGGTCTCGTATCGAAGGACGAGGAAGGCAGATACACACTATCGGCGTTTGGAAAGGCAGCCACAGATTTGACGACACGAGTAGAGATGCCAATCAGAGAAAAAGCTCGTGTGATTAGATTTTTTGGCTGGAACGTTAAAACTACATACATAGCGCTGGCCATAGTGGCAGTATTATTTTTCTCTAACATCTATTGGGTCTACGCATATAGTGAACTATCAAAGGAGAAGACGAACGCCCTTGGAGAAACGCTCATTCAAACCAGAGGTTTTCTTCTTGAAGCAGTGCACATACTCAATACCACGGCCTCGGATAGCAGAATAGACTTCCTCACGCTGGATGTATTGTACAGGGACCTCATTCAGCTCTCAAGACAGTTCAAGATAGTCATGACCCTTGATGCCAATCATAGAGAGTATTGGTCTCAGATTAAGGAGGCAACGGACTCCTTGACAGAGTTCAACAAAGATTTGAACAATAAGATAATGTCGTCCTTGATATCAGGATCCCTTAAAAATAACTATATTACTATCGATTCGACTCAGAGGCTCTATCTTGAGAAGATCAGGGATGAGCTTTCTGAAATTGAAAAATATTCGTTCCCCAAGGAAATCATCATCGGTTCAAGCCCACGTGTCGAGATAGTCGAGAGCATGATATCAAAGGCGGCGGAAGCCGCGAACAAACTCAACATCGATGTCAACTTGGCTAGAAGTTCATTCTATTTAGCACAAACACTTAAGATAATAATTGAAGACGATACAATAAAGATAATTGAAGACAATATAATAAAATGAGAGATTAACTTTATGTTACCAGTTTCATGTATTCCGCGATCTTTATCATATACTTCATAATCGGGGTAGGTGCCACCGGCTTTACCAAGTTATGGCGTGGAACAGTGGATACTTGCTCGCGATAGAGCTTCCATCATATTGTAGCGCATTCCAAGGAAAGGAATCGTATCGACACTTCCTATAAGTTTAAAAGTACTCTGCCATCTGAGAAAAAGTGAATGAAGAGCATTCAGGAAGACGACATAAAGGATAAGACTGATGAGATATTCAAAGAAGCCCTCCGTCTCGTAAAGCCTGTCATTGAAAGAGATTTTAGACCCTGCAATCTAGACAAACATCTTGAGACTGTCCTTTACGATCTATCATACAAGTCGGCCATCAAAGTCCTCAGAAACGAACGCTACATAAGGCTTGAGATCGGTGTATTTTATGCGAGTGAATTAGCTCGATCCCTTTCAAAGAGGTATGGTAAGGATTTCTGTCACTACTTGAAAATGGCTCTGGATAATGCGTGGATCGAAGGATATACATGGAATCGATAGCTGACGTAGAGAATCTCTAAGCGACCTAATCGATATCCTCCTCTACATTTTTCATATTCTTCAACTGGACGAGCTTCAAATCTTCCTTCTGTAAATCAAGTGACACTAACGTTTCCCTTTCACCCTTCACTGGTCAGCCTCGCTCATTCTCCTTTTCCCTCTGCGAGGTCGATGGCGCTTGAATAAAACTTCTGTCTTCAAGCTAAAATAGAAGTATACTATTTTTATAACTGGGTTTAGATCGTGACTTGTCCTATTTGCGCCAACTCCAATCTTTCATCTGATTTTTCAGTGATTGAGAAAAAGGGAAAAAGAGTTAGAGTACAAGGAACCGTTTACGCAATAGTGAGTCCGGACGAAGCGGGCTATCCTCCCTTTTCTGACTGGTTCACAGTTTCGATTTATCCACGAAAAGGTAAGGTGAAATATCTCAAGTTCAAGACCCGTGATGAACAAATGAAATGGGGATTCACACCCAAGACTACTGTAATCGCGGATGGTTGTATGCACATAATCGACGGAAAAGAGCTTATTTTTGACGTAACGAAAGTGGATTTTCCCAAATAATCCTCCTTGTCTCATCATAGATTGTCTCGCTTAATCTTTAGAAATAAATTAAAAGGACAACCATAAATTTCGTATAATATTTATATTTCTTATATCCATTAATGGATTGTTTCTCTGACGGTTTCTATTATGAAGATTACTAATGCTAAAATAATGCTCAATATTGCTAATATTTTTACGAGTTCAAATAATTGAGGAACAAGAAACCAAACTCCTATTAGCATCACAAATATGACGACAACAATTCCAATGAATATATTTGTTTCCATAGTTATTTATTATACTTAATGTCTATAATAAGTTTTTGTATTAAAATTAATAGCGAAAATTAGGGCATTGAATAGAACCAAGCATTACGCGTGAATAAGTCTATGTAGCCGCCATTCGTACGTCCTCTATTATCTTGAGAACGTCCAACTTCGTAAAGGCCAAGCATGATCGTGTAATAATGTGCCATGTCCCTTCTATCCTCAGGATGAAAAAGTTCGTTCTCGGCTAGAAGAACAACAACTTCGCTGAGATGATTTAAAGCTTCGCAACGTGGACGATTCCAATGATCATTCCACTCAGATATCCATCCTGAGAGTCGATCAGTTCGGTTTGCACCTATGATTTCTAAGTTTCTCTCTACAAGAAATTTATTCAATGAACCTTCGACAATATGAGCAGCACTTGGTTCCCTAAGTATTCTCAAAGATACAACATATCGTCCTTGGTCAAAACTTCGTATAAGGAAATGAGGGAGCTGAGCCTCGTTGATTCTACGAAGATGAGAGAACATTTCGATAAGAACCCGTTGCCAACTTTCTGCTGGGCACATGAAGACTATAACAGTCCAATTTTCAGGATCTTGTGTAGCAAGATTTGTTGACATTTATTTTCCTAATACCAAAGAAAAGTTAAATGCCTTTGGATTTACATGCGTCTGTTTCTCAATGATGTGAACGATGGTGGATAATTTAATCAGGACAAGTGCAAGTGTATTAGATAGAAATACGCGCGCGTAATAAGAATGAAATTTTTCCTAGTTAAAAAAGTAAAAGAAAATCATCTAGCCGAACAGATTAATTTAAGATCGCCCATCGTAACCATTAAACCACACTCCGATCTATATAATCTCGATGGTCAAGACCCCTGCACAGAGAAAGGGCGCGTCCTGCGAACGGAATCTTGACCGCATCCTACACGAAAAATGCTCGATCCTTCTCCCACTACTCATTGGAGCCGACAGATTATGCATCGATAGGAAAGGAAAACCCAGCCTCTGGGAGGCGAAATGCAATGACACGCCCTTAACAACTCGTCAGAGTATCATCAAAGATCTTTCGAGAAAATACGGTATCCCATATAAGATCTATAGATGCACCTGTTGAAAGAGAAACTCCATTCGTTTTCATCAATTCTTTCTATTCGATCTATTTTAATCTCCTGTGAAACTAATGAAGCTAAACGTCAGTCCCATGACCGCTAGATCCCGAATTAGTCGTAAGGGAACAGAATAAGGTCTCTCTTTTACCATTCCATAAATCAGCTCGCCTCATTCTCCTTTTCCCTCTACAAGGTCGCTTCGCTAAAAGCAGATGGAGGGCCTCTAGAAATCTCCGAATTTATGAATGCAATCACACTGAACTGGAAACGCATTTTTGGAAGACATACATTATATAAAAAGAAGCTTTTTTAGTACGAGTTGATGATTGAGAAACACCGATTTGGAGCTTAAACGATTAGTGAATAAACCTTGCGCGGGTCTTCAATTTTCCCTTTCAATGTCTTGTAGATTCTTGAGTTGAAGATTTTTCAGTTCCTGCTCCGTGAGAATCTGGCTGAATACTCTTAGTGCCTGTAGGACTGCGTCAGTATAGCTTCTTACTATTCCCCGATTCTTCCAATCCCTTAACTGCTCAGCGGGCTCTCCCCTAAAAACTGTGTTAAAACGCACCGTTGGGCCTGTGACGTTTTTCTTTTTTTTCAAGATCAGATATTCCTCGGGACCGTTTCTCTATGAATAAAATTACGAAGAAAGCTATAAGTATACCTGTATACCATAGTATACTGGTATCCCATAATGATCGCCTACGGTTCTGGACTAGTGAAGAAGAACAGCGAGATAAAGATCCTTGAAGCTCTGAGTGAGGGACCAAAGACATGGAGTCAACTGCTTACAACTACGGGGCTCAGCAGGCGTACCCTGCAGTTGCGCCTCTCTGAGATGGAGGCAAAAGGGGATATCGGAACGGAACTTTCAGCTATACCAGGACAGAGAAAAAGGGTGCTTTACATGTTAAGCGAACGAGGGCATCGAGAGTTTCCAAGGCTCAGGGGTGAATTCATAGAGGGGTTCGCTGAGGCCATCGAAACGGCTCTCAAAAGTCTTCCCCGATTGGGAAGACTTTTCGTAGGCTTTGTCCTGGGTGAGGAATACAAGGACTGCGTGAGCTTCCATCTGGTACATGAGAAACACATGAGCGATGAAGAAGAGTTCGAAAAACATGTAAGGACAGCTCTCTCATACATACTATCCCAATACGTCGCCGAGCCCGATGGCCTCAAAGAAATTACCGGGACAAATTTCAACATCACATTTCAATTCGATAAAGATGCTGTAGAAGAACTTCTTAGGGAAAAAGAAGAAGCAGAAAAGAGAAGAGAACCACTATTCACAAGACCACCGCCAAACCCAGATGATTTCCTATTGAAACAATAAATAATTCAACCTACAATCTATGAAATTTATTGGGAAAAGAGATATCATAAAAGTTTAAAATGTTTATAGGATATCACTATTAGCTTTAGTCGGAGTTGTCTTTCACATCCAATTTGTAATGTCCCTCTTCCTCCAATTTGCCAGATCTCGCTCGTACTCTGCCCTACTCATACGAAGCGAACATTTGAACGCTTCCTCTAACAACTTTCCCAATTGACTCATTACCTCGACGGATGTCTTGCTCTTAGATGCAGGAGTCTGCCGGCTCCCGTTAAGTGATTGCTGTTGCTCGGGAAATGCCCAGCCAAACGCGTCGCGGATATCCTCCTGCAAATCTCCTATCGCCTTGCCATACTTGATCAGCAACTCAAGGGACCTCTCCAAGTCCTCAAAAGAGGTGAAGGTCGCCTCCTGAAGAGGCCCAGGACCTTCCAGGTGTTCGTGCCATAGAATTTTGAACTTCCCGCTCTTATGGCGAGAGTAAAGGCGGTACGAGCAGCCGGGCATGGCATCCTCTATCTGATCGAAATCTAAAACCTCGGGAAGAGATCTCAGGAGCCTCCACTCCCCATCTGGCTCCTTCTCGTACAGCTCGTATCTCACGATGGAGTCTTGGAGCTTGATCTTCTCATCTTTATTTCGGCCAAGAATTCGATCTATGATGCCCACAAATTTTGATCAGTTCAACGAACGATAAAAAACTTCTGACATTGGCGATGTAGCGAGAATACTACCAAATCCAATTAAAGTTAGACAGATCTAATCATACAGAAAAGGACTGGTTTGATCTCTAAAGTTCGGCATCATAAGCTTAGACCTGTCAGACCTCCAAGGTTTGAAAGTCTGAGCACATAAAAGTAACATTAAACTTACATCAAAAATTTGTATATTGAGATTTTTAGATATCAGACTTAATCTAATTTTGCAAAGATCAGGCAAAGTCCTTTCTTGGTATAAATTAGACCATTCTGATCTATTAAGTTTAAAAATATTTTATTATCAATAGAATATTTATGTATAGGTGTTCTGACCTGTCTGATACATCGATATCCGACCAGTCTGATCTCAATAATCAGATAAATTCCGAATATTAACAATAATTTTGGTCGGTCCGACCTCGGTCCAATGCTGGTCCAAGCATACACCGAGAAAAACCAAATTTTTATGGTGCCTCCGATAGCCACAGTCTGCCTCTGTCTTGCTCATTGTTGGTTTCGGTGTTCATCGGTGTTGATAGAGCTCACGAGAGGATGTCCGGGTGGAATTTGTTCGTCTACATGTGAAAGAGACTTCATAAACTTACTCCTCTGGAATCATCGATCTTCCGTGAAAACGTGTCCAAAGCGTTCTTTAAGGCCCTGGATTACTGTTCTCGCTGTTTTGAATATTGATAGTCTTTAAAGCTGTTTATACGGCCTATTCTAAAATGGAAAGAGTGAAAAGACATACACAATATTGGTTTATCCTGGACATCTCAGTGAGCCTGATGAATGGTTGGTGAAGATCTATAAACGGCGACTTAGGATATACTTGCCCAGGCTTGACAATGAAGAGGAGGTCGTCGAGCTGCTGAGGAGCGGAGAGTGGAAGATCTATTCGTCGCCGGAGGGATGTGCTCCAGGAAAGTCGCAACTCCTACTGCGCAAGGCAAAGGGGATCGGTGTAGGCGGCCACGCCATAAAGCTCGGCGTATACAAGGACGAGGATGTCAAGGAACTTAAGGAAGGGCTTCGGTCGAAGGCTAAAACATCCCAAACAAACTAGAGAATCGCTTCTAAAAACCTATGCGTCAACTGAGTGTAGAAGAGCTGATCACCTTAAATCGTCTGTATCAGAAGAAATAATCGAATACAATTGTGATGGGCTTCCAACATGGACGGTTCCTCTAAACATGAAGCGAAGTGGGTGAACATGGGCGTCTTATCGGCCTGTGAATGTTTCAGCTGCGAAAACAAGGTCGATCACAGATTTAGAGGAGAACGGGTCTCCATCCTCTGCAGGGACCCATGTAACTACAAGCCCTTGGAAGGAGAAGCCCGACAGCGTCCCCGCATATTAGATGACATAGAGCAGAATATTCATCAAAGCCGCAAATAGATCGATGTAGGTCAAGACACCATGGATTCATGAATTGAAAATCAAGTCTCGGACTCAGATATCCCTTCTCCGCCTCTCCTTCATCTCCTCGAAGACGGATAGGCGCTCCAGCTTCTCTGAGACGGCGGCTCGGATCAGGTCGGACCTGTTCATGGCGGCGCCGATCTCCACGGCGAGGTCCAGGGCCTCTATCATCTCCCGGCTCATCCTGACCCTGACGCTCAGCTCCTCCCTCGCCATGATGCATCACAATGTAGTATCAAAGTACCACAAAATCTAAAAACGAGAACGCCTATCAAACTTTGTAGTCCATTAGATATACATTAAGACTACAAAGATGATGGGATATGGAAATCCTAGCCGAACAGGTAATCGCCTTGGTTGTAGGACTCGCATTCCTATGCATCGCGTTTGGCTTCCTGTTCGGATACTCGTTTCGGGGCTGGGAGCTCAAGAGGAGTCGGGAGGAAAGAGGGAAAATCGTCATCTCCATCCTGAGCCATCTCAACCAATACGAGAGGGAAGAGTTCCTAAACTTCATAGATGGACTGAAGACTTCAAAATCGACAAGCTGAGAAAACGTCGGTGACGAAATCGTTGAGCCGGGCGACTGAGGCCAAGTGCCCCAATTGTGGGGGCGCTCTCCAGCTATATCGTACTGAATCACTGACCAGAGTAGAGTACGCCGCGAGCTGCCAGAACTGTGGGTGGGCAGGGCGCCTCATGGTGTTGCGTTGTGGAGGATGCCACGCAAATAGCTTCTTCCTCGATGAACCGAACGGCTGGAAATGCCTTCAATGTGGACATTATCGAAACAAACTGCAAAGTGCGTGATAATCCATCAATTCGCAGCTCATAATATTTTAATTTGATAAAGGTTCGAATCCCTTCAGAGGCGCTTTTATAATTCCAATATCGAAAAGAACCATCTTAATAATAAACCAGAATCTGCGTTATTTCTGCTTACCCTCCTTTTCCCCTATCCTAATTTCTTACGCGCGCGTGTAAAAAATTATATCCAGCAAACCTTTAATAGTAAAGAAAAAAGTGTATGAAATAAATGACCTTTTTAGAGTTGTTGAAAATTTAAAATGAAGATTTGATTTCATCAACTGGACACAAACGAAATTTTTCAAAGAAACATTAAACCTAGATGAATTACTAATACGCGCGCGGGCTTTCCTCAATGGTGATTTGACACTCTATTATCAATCAATCGAGGGTCTGATCGAGGCTGTAAATCTATCACTCAAATCCATTTATTTACAGAATCATTGAAAATCTCTTTTCAGAGTTTGGATAAGAGTTAGGATCTATTCCGCGGCGCCTCAATTTCAGTTTTAGAAATTAGCAGTAACATGTTAATTTGATTCCAAGGTTGTGAACAGAGGTGTGAAGCTATCATATGAGCGACCCCTTATGTTCAATTTTGAATTTTTATCAAAACATGTAAAGTCTGACTTGCGAGTGAAAACGCTAGTGTGGGGCTTCCCCCCGCTACTTTTAACTAAAATTAAATATCATATGGGTATTTCTATAATCTTAAGCTGGAGAAGTAGTCGAGAACCCAAGTCTTGATTTCGTTTCTAATAATTCTAAAAGCCTCAATCTTCTCCTCCTCGGTCCACTCAACATCAGACGGGTCACTAAACCCATGCTCTATGAACCGCCTCACCCCCGATAGAATCTTCTGAGGAGGTGGTCGATGTCGAGGATCCTGGTAAGCTACCTGATGCTCCTATGGCTTTCTTCTGCATCGCTATGAAGGTACAGAGGATGCCTATTGGGGTCCTAAATTGGTTCAGCGCGCGAATTCTTAAATATACTAGGGTATTACAAAGAAGTATAAAGAAGTCCATTCTATTGAAAAATGGTGAGATGAATGTCAATCGTTAAGAACTATATGAGAAAAGACATCTCAACAATTAGCACCGAGGCATCAGCTAACGAAGCCTCTAAGACCATGTCAACGAGCAAGACAGGTTACATAATCGCGCTGGAAAAGGGCCTACCAGTCGGAATAGTGACTGAGAGGGACCTGGTACTGAAGGTGATGGCCTTAGACAAGAGCCCAAAGGAAACAAAGGTCTCGGAGTGTATGTCCTCGCCTCTCGTTACAATCGATCCCGATAAGAGCATCGAGGAAGCCGTTGAAACAATGAAGAAACACGGGTTCAGGAGGCTGCCAGTTGTGAAAAACAATATAATCTACGGCATCTTCACCGTAAGGGACCTCGTGGAGCACTTTGAGGAGTTTGAGGAAAAGCTGATGAGGGACCTTGTGAGATTCGTCCCTTGGTAGTCTGCTGATTCGAGAAAACATAACCCGTCGGTTCAGCAAAGCTAATTACTTCGGGGCCAGCACATGAAAACTTCGAGGGATACCAAGCTTTTACTGCTTATGAAAGGGTTGAGAGGCTTCGGGCACGGCTATCTAAATACCTGCCTTGGCCCTATCTCAGCAAATTAGGTTACAGCCTGATACAGGTCGGAGTCGTAGTCGCCGTCGCTGACCTCTTTAGCGCGATTCTTATCATCACTATGGGCGCGCGCGTTTTAGCATTTTCATATCGCGACGTTGAACTCCTTAGCTAACGGGACCTTCACTAAATCATTGACTAGAAGGCAGAAGATGAAGCCGTACACGGTGATGAAGAGGAACTCCATACTGGTTATCGGAGCAAGCCCCGGTAACCCGATGGTCGAGATGATGTAGACTATCAGTGTGTTGACGACGAGCGCAAACGCAAGCCACCTGCTCGGCCTCGACTCCCAGAAGTGTCTCCTCTCTCTTATCGATATGACCGTGTAGTACCCCGACAACGTGAGCCATACGAATATGAAGGTCTGGAGCTTCCCAAGGTTAGAATCTAAGCCGAAAAAGCCAAGTGCCAAGTAGAGTATCAATAACGACTCTGCTATAATCAAGGAACCATATGATACACCGAGCTTTACGAGGCCGCCTGTGTTCCATTTCTCAGGCTTCTCAGAGTACCTGACACGGTCAGTCGAGATGGAGAGGGTCACGTAGTCACTCAGGAAAAGCAGCAGAATCAGGTTGAAGGTGGAGACAACGAACCTACCAGTCAGGATGAAGGCGAGGACGATGAAGACGACGCGCTTGAAGGTCCGGATGATCTTGTTGATGGTCCAAGATGATATCCTCTGAAACACCATCCTACCTATAACCACCATGTCGTAGATGCCCTCGAAACCCTCGAGGGAGAGCACCACGCTCGATGCCTGCTTCGCGATGTCCATGGCATTACTCACGGCGATACCCACCTCAGCCTGCTTCAGAGGAGGAGCGTCGTTCACTCCATCCCCAGTCATGCCCACGATATGCCCGCCCGACTGGAGACCCTTAACTATCAAATACTTGTCCTCGGGATAGATCTCCGCGAAGCCATCGCTCTCCTCCAGGATTTTGATGGTCTCTTTATCAACGATCCTGTTTTTGAGATCGGTTATGCGGCTGATATTGTCCCCGAGCCCAGCCTGAGAGGCGACCTCCTTCGCGATTGGCAGAGCGTCCCCTGTTAGCATTTTCACTGAGATGCCGAGCTTCTTCAACTCGGTGATCAGACGCGGAGAGTCCGCCCTTGGCTTATCGTAGAGGGCAGCGACTCCGATTAACTCAGGTTCCTCCCCTGGTGCACCCTCAGCCACCGCCAGTATCCGGTAGCCCTTCGAAACTAGTTCGTCGATTCCCTGCTCAATCGACTGGAGCTCGTCTCCACAATTCTTACAGAGCCCGGCGATAGTCTTAATGGCTCCCTTAGAGACGCGTATCTCATCACTTTGGTGCCTAAGAGTGGCTTCAGTCCTCCTAGTCGAGGGATCAAACGGGGAGAAGCTAACCAACTCATACTCCTTTAGCGGGAGCTGCATCTCCCTCGCCTTCGAAATAAACGCCATGTCGATGGGATCTTGATTTGCCTCCTGAGAGGCGAGCGCTCCGAATAGAACCAACTCCTCCTTACTATGTTTACCGACAGGTAACACGTCTGCGAGGGTTAACTGGTTCATCGTTATGGTTCCGGTCTTATCCGCGCACAGGACATCCATAGTGGCAGCGTCCTCCACGGCGTCGAGGCGGGTCACTATGGCCCCCTTCTTCGAGAGCTCAAGGGAGCCGAGGGCCATGCTTATGGTGAACATCGTAGGAAGGGCAACCGGTATCGCGGAGACTAGAAGGATGACAGTGAGGGGCGCAATGTCCGTAAGGGATACCCCCTGGAGTAGAGCAAGCCCCATGCCCAACCCGACTGAGGCTACCACCATGATGAGCAGCCACCTGACGACCTTCGAGATCATCTCCTCGATGTGCAGCTTGGGCTTCGCGATCTGGACCAGCTCTGCTGTGCGGCCGAAGTAGGTCTTCAAACCAGTCGCCGATACTACCCCGGTGACCTCGCCGCTTCTAACAACCGAGCCAGAGTAGAGAGATTCACCCTGCTTCCTCTCGACTGTAAGGGACTCCCCGGTGAGGGCGGACTGATCCACTTCAACGTGACCCTCAGCAACTTGCACATCAGCCGGCGCTAGGTCTCCAGCCCTCAGCCGAACGACGTCGCCTGGCACGAGCTCCCTCGCGGGCACCTGAAGCCAAACCCCACCTCTATTCACACGAGTCTTCACCGTGAGCTTCTGTCTGAGGAGCTCCACGGCGCTATTCGCCTTCTCCTCCTGAATGAAACTCACAACCGCGTTGAAGACTAGCAGGATGGCTATCACGTAAGCTTCGAGGTACTTGCCGAGGACCCACTCGAGTGCGACGGTAAACTCTAGCATCCATGGAGTTAGGCCCCAGAACTTGCCGACAAAGCGCAGTACTGGGTTTGTTTTCTTCTCTGGGACCTCGTTGGGACCGTACTCTCCCAGTCTCCTATGCGCTTCCTCCGGAGTTAGCCCGTCTCCAATGATTGACGCGGATGTTAGTGGCTGTGGTTGATCTGCCATTAATCTCAGGCCTTCGACCCTAACTTTTACAGGGAATCCTTACTAGCTTGATCACTTATACATCTTGTCGGATTAGGAGTTATATACATCGTTCGCGTGCGCTGATTGCGGTTATTCAATTAAACATTGCTGAGATAGATCAAACGCCTGTTTGCCATTACCCCGCTACTTTTAACTAAAATTGAATATTTTGGAGGATGCGTCTATAATTTAAAGCTGGAGAAGTAGTCGAGAATCCAAGCCTTAATTTCGTTTCTAATCGCTCTAAAAGCCTCAATCTTCTCCTCCTCGGTCCCCTCAACATCAGACGGGTCACTGAACCCATGCTCAACGAACCGCTTCGCCTCAGGCAGAGTCTCACTGATTATCGTAGGCCGCCCAAATGTGCCGGGAGAGGAGCAGAACGGACAGGACAGCTTAGGCGTGCTTCGACAGACAGTCACAACCAGATCGATATCTCTACTCTTGAACTCGTCTATGCTCTAAGAGGATTGCCCCGTGATATCTATCCCGATCTCCGCCATGGCCTTGATGGCGAGCGGGTGAACTTTTGTGGGAGTTGCCCCCGCGCTGAATGCCTCGTACCTTTCGCCGTAGAAGTGCCTGAGCAGCCCCTCAGCCATCTGCGACCGAGCCGAGTTATGCGTGCAGAGAAAAAGAACCTTAGTTTTACCCGTTAACAAATCACCCCTCATCCCAAATAAGTGAGAAGAGTGAGGAGATAAATATCCTCACAAACAAAGTCTCATATTTTTCCCCTTTTCTTTCAGTTGGATCCGAATATGCCCAGATAGTTATGAGAGAGCGCGCCAACTGCTAACTAGATGTTATCAGGATGCTATTCTTGTCCTCATGACATTGAACCATTTTAATAATTCAATCCAAAACGATGAGACAAAGACTACGATCAATATTTCAAACCATATTATAGCGGGGATAAAAGTGGTCTTGAAATACAAGAAAATTGGAGCGATGTTTGTGACTAACAGCGCTAAAGTTATCATCCCCATGAGCCAGAACAACCCGAATCTATTTGAAGAAATTCCTTGCTTTAAGAGCGGTGTCTTGTCCTGCTTAAGGTTCAGGGCTAATAAAATATGTCCAATAAGCCAAGCAACGAAAGCCACTGTCTGCGAAAGAACCAAGTTACCAGTGGTGTAGAAAGTTGAGAGGTACAAGAACAGAATCCCCGCTGCGAGGAAGAAACCATACTTCAGAATGTTCCACTTAAGGGGACCCCGTAGATAGTCGCTCATCCTGGCAGGTGGTCTTTTTAATACATCAGGCTCAGTTGCCTCGGTTACAAAAATTGTAGAAGAGGCAAGATCCATTAACAGCTCGATCGCGATGATGTGGATTGGGGCAAGTGGGAATGGGATCCCAAGGACGAGGGGGATCAGGAAAATCGAGAGGAGGATTGCCTTTGCTGAGAGATAGTAGGTTAATCCCTTTCGGAAATTATCGATGGCTTTTCTCCCTATTCCAATTGCGTCACGAATGTGTACGTAGTTATCGTCAGTCAGCACGAGGTCCGCGGTCTCCTTTGCCAAATCGGTGCCTATATCACCCATGGCGACCCCCACGTTGGCTGACTTGATGGCGGGGGCGTCATTGACACCATCGCCGACCACGGCTACATCTCCCCCATCCGCCTGGAGAATCTTCACCAGACGGAGCTTCTGGGAGGGAGTCGCCCTGGCGAAGATGCTCACAGATTTAAAAGAATCAGCGACCTCTGGGTCACTCATCCTCTCAAGCTTATCACCCGTTATTATCTCGCTCTTCAGCCCAATCTCGTTGGCTACGAACCCTGTGGTCGCTGGGTGATCTCCTGTAACGATGATGGTCGATATCCCAGCATCCTTCAGGTCACTGATGGCCTCTTTAATTCCTGGACGAACCTGATCGCTGAGAACAACTAGAGCAGTTAGCTCAAGGTTCTCAAGTACCTTGACGTCTCTTGCTGGGGATCGTATTGTTCCGAATGCCACTACTCTCTTACCAAGAGCTCCTTCACTTGAAATTATAGCCTTGAGTCGATCCTTCTCACCTTTTTTAAGAGTAGATGAATCGACCAAGAGCTCAGGTTTTCCCGCTACTCTATGAGTGTAGTCTCCTTCAACGCCGTAGCTAATAAGGCGCCATGGGTGACCGTCGGAGAATCCCTCGAATGAGACTGGTACAAGCTCTTCTTCTTTTACCTTGAGGCTAAGAGCTTCCCCGACGGCATTATCTGTTGGGTCACTACGGAACTTGGGAAGAGAGGAGTAAATATTCTCAGCGATCTCTAAAGAGACATTTGAAGGCGTGGCCTTCTCTCCTATTGGTGTAATGATTTTATTAACAACCATCCGGTTCTCGGTCAAAGTCCCGGTCTTATCGGTCAGTATCGAAGTGACTGATCCGAGCCCCTCGGCTCCTCCGAGACGCTTCACTATAACGTTTCTTCGGGCCAATTCGAAGGAGGCGAGGGCTAGAGCCATCGTGATAATGATGGGTGGCTGACCCGGTACCATTAAGAAGGTTAGGGACAGCCACGTCAGAATCATCTGCGTGGTGTCAAGGCCTCGTAGGAGCCCGATCAAGGGTATGATGAGGCTGACTACTATCGCGAACATTGCGAGCGTCTTCGATAGCTGCCTCATCGACGCCTGGAGGGGGGTCTGCTGCTTCCGTGTTTCCAGCACATGCTGAGCGATCTTACCGAACTCGCTGCTCTGACCGACACCAACAGCGATAGCTGTCCCCTCTCCGTCGAGGATGATTGTGCCCGAGAAGACGCTGTTGACCCTGTCGATTAGAGCAGTGTCCGGTTTGAGTTCAGATTCGGGGTTCTTCGTCGCTGGAAGCGACTCGCCGGTGAGAGCTGCCTCGTTCACTACGAGCCCGCTGGCTTTTATCAGCCGTGCGTCAGCGGGTACTCGGACACCTGAGGTCAGTATGATGAGGTCCCCAACTACTATCTCGGAGGTAGGAATCTGCTGGGGTTCTCCATCCCTGATGACCTTCGTGGTTGGCTGTGTGAGCTCTCTGAGGCGAGCCATCGTTCGGTCGGTCCGCAGCTTGTTGATGAACTCGACCGAGATGTATGCGACTACTACGAAGATCATCACAGAGGCCTCGAGCAGCTCACCGAAAGCGAGTGACACGAGGGCGATTAAGATGAGGAGGATCATCATTGGTTGCTTGATGCCCTCGATTAGAAGTGTCGGTATTCCTGTGGGTTTTAATTCCTGTAAGATGTTTGAGCCGTGTTTAGATCTTTGTTCTAGGATCCGATCCTTAGCCAGACCTTTAGACTGGTCTGTTTTCAGAATTTCTGATAACCTTTCACGGGGGAGTGTCCACCAATATCTCAGGTCGGCTGCGGTGTCGGGTGTACTCACTTGTTTACAACCTTCCTGGCTATATAATTGAGGATCATGGAGTCTATATTACATTCTTATTCTCTCGCATGTGCGAACTGCTGGACTAAAGCGCGAGACCGTAGGCGACTTCACATTAGGGCCGTCGCGCGCGCATTTTCAAGAGGGCATAATAAATTAGTTACGATGTTCTACTTTAATTCCAAACAGGTAGTTCAAACGCCAGTTTGCTTCTACCCACCGCTACCAACGAAAATCGCCAATCTGGGCTTCGAGTCAAAATTTCAAGGAATGCAAGAACTTAGTCAATGTAGCTATACAACATATACAAAGCTAGCAGGAAATCAGCTCATAATCGCTACGAAGCCGAGGGTGTGAACGAGGATGTGAATCTATCCCCCCGCACCACTTATAGTGTTTTTTTTATCGTTATTGGTGAATGGAGCTTGTTTTTTTTGTGGTGTAACACTTCGTGTTTTCAATGTGCTGAACCGTTGTGGTCGATGTCGTCTTCGTAATCGTCGGGGAGTTGGATCCGGTGCCGTTGTGGAGCGTTTAGACTGGCTCTGCGCGGTGGCCGCTTCCCTGGAATCTAGGATTGGCGCCGCACTTGTGATGATGGAAGGGAAAAATCGTTTATTTTAAGTCGTATTGCGGAAACGGCGGTTTCAGGGTTAACGCTGTCTTCGTCTGCCGAAATATATTTAAGACGTATGGATGGGGGTGACTGTGTCTCAATTGGCTGAAGACTTGTGTGCCAATGAAAAGGAGTTGTGGCGCGGAAAGCCCGCGAGGATACCGTTCATACTTTCGGCGCTGTGGGGACCTCAGTTTCCCTTTGGATTGGTTTTTTCTGGCTTCTCAGTGTTTTGGATGATTCTAGCTTCACAGGCTGGTGGTCCTTTCTGGCTTTTTGGTTTGCCCTTCTTCTTCGTGGGGTTAGGAGTGAGTTTCGGCGCATCAGTCAGGCGGCTTCTGGCGTTCAGAAACGCGGAGTATCTCATCACGGATAAACGGGTGACCACCAAGACGGGCGCCATCGGGCTGAACACCGAGTACCTAGATTTGGACAAGGTCCAAGAGACATCTGTTGAGGTCGGTTTCTTCGACAAGGTGTTCGGGACTGGAAAGGTCTGTGCAACCTCTTCCAGCGGTTATTCTTTTGTCATCGATTGCGTGAAGGAGCCTTACGATGTGAAGGAGATCCTTCAAGCTGCGATCAGGAACACCGTCTCGTACTGCGGCAAATGCGATGGCGTAATCCCTGCAGGAGTCGCGGTCTGCCCATACTGTGGAAACGTCGTTGCGAGATAATCGTATTTTAGGATGAATCTGCGTGGGAGTTCTTCGGTTGGGATCCCGCCGCCGTATGCCTCGTGTCCTGCCAGCTTGACGAAATTAAAATTTTAAAAATATTATTCCATTTTCCTAAATCTCTTTTTCTCTTATAATTAGAAACTGAAAATCCAGATAGTGAAAAAGTAATGCAATCTTAGGGTTTTATGAAAGGTTATATTACTTTTCGAACCCTTCTAAAATCCCTGAACAAACCCCGTCGCGCGCGCGTAGTCAGATATAAACGTCTTATGTGTTATTGGAAAGGCAGCTTTGTTCCGAGAGAAGGAGACGTATAAGGATCGCTTACGCATGCGTGAAAGGATAATGCGAGGTTTCTTTTTCACCTTGTTCCACAGCGCGCGGTGTGAATTTAAAATTGGATGGTTATCGAGAAGTTTGGATACTATAATGACACATAATGAGCATAAAGTGAGCACTTCGAGATACTCATTTAAATATAATTAAAAGTACTTTGTCATCATGGGTCGTTTTCCTCAATTATTAGGCGCGAGGGGCAGTAAGAAGTGGATTCAGAGGCTTATCAACGAGAGACCTGAAATCTTAAACGATAAAATAAGGGAAAGATTTCTCCTTGACGATTCTGATGCGATAGAATGGTTATCCCCTAAGAAAGAAGATGAATACGCGGAATATAGAGATTATAGCTTCATCAAGAAACTGGGCATAACCCTGTCCCATCATTCAATCGAGGATTTCTGGCCATCAGGAGGGCCGCAGTGGGATGCACTTGGCAGACTAAAATCAGGTGGCTCAGTCCTCATCGAAGCGAAATCCCACATCTCCGAGATGATATCAACAATAAAGGCTACTGACGAAGATTCCCTCAGAAAAATACGCTTCAGTCTGAATAAGACAAAAGAATACTTAAGAGCAAAAGCTGAGCCAAATTGGTCTATAGGATTCTATCAGTACATGAATAGACTGGCCTTCCTCTATTTATTGCGTGAGCTGAATATAATTCCCGCATATCTCATCTTCGTTTATTTCCTCAATGATGAAGAGATGGATGGACCAAAAACAGTGAACGAGTGGAAAGGAGCGATAAAGCTTCTTCATTCATATCTTGGACTTGAGAGGAATAAACTGAAGAAATACGTGGCAGAAGTCTTCATAGATGTTAAATTATTAGAAAAAAAAGAATTTTAATAACATAATTATTACGCGCGTGTTGGCGGATCCTCCCCCACGCTGGAGTTCTGGCGCCGTACAATCCGCTAACTTAAATAATCTCTAGCTCCTTGAGGAAGTCTAGGCTTCTATAGGTAGTGCTCTCCGGCATGTCCAGCTTCTCGATTATGTCCGGGACCGTGGTGCTTCCCTTGCTACAGAGTTCCAGGAATATTCGAGCCTTGGCTGGCCTCCGAAAGACTCCGCTGCTGAGCCTGATAGTGGCACGCGCGTGCCCACATAATCTTTTCGTATGTTTCGCACACGTGAAAATTTTTGTGAGAGAATATTAATGAGTGATTGAAAAATATTGATTCTCAATCGACCAAAAAAGATCCTGTACATTACCTAAAAGGTTGTTTATGGATAAATCATATAATGCTGTTGTTGAATCACGAGCAAAATTACTATATTCAAATGTCTTACCATCCAAAATTATTTCCCATAGATAAGGACGATACCTTGCAATATTTGAAGCTAAGTAAAGAATGAGATAGTTTTTAAGATTATTATTAACTTGCATAATAGCGCTACCACCAATAAAATGACATTTAATCAATTTATCACCAAATTTTTTTAGAACCTTTTTTTCAAATTCTCTCGGTTTAAATTCCGTTAATTCTTTTAATGTCAGATATTTTTTATCTTTTAGGATATAATCATTGTTTTTTATAAAGATTATTTCATCTTCCTCGAAGATTGGCATAACAGGAGAAAAAGCCAAACTTGCTCCTAAAAGTGTCCACGTGTCAACAAATCTCTGGAATAACCCGCCTTTTTCAATAAATTGAATTTCTATTTCAGGTATATTTTCGCTCCATTTTGATAAGCGAACCCCGTGGGATTTTGTATGCTCAGGTTCCCACCTGAAAAAGGTGTAAATAAAAAAGGATATGAAACAATGGAAGCAATAATGATGTAAAACTGGCGCGATTGCCTCGCTTGTATTTGAGGCGTCTTTCCATAATTGCATTGAATTTTTTAAAAGTGCGATATTTTGCAAGCTAACTTCGGGATGTTCTTCTAGATACTGAGTTTCTAGCGGATGGATATTCCTCTCGCACTCGCTCGAATATTTTGAAATTAAACTTTGGTATGGTTCATAAACTTTGATTATTTGCTTTTGAAGGGTTGTATAAGGATGAAAACGACTCAGATGAAGGTAATATCTCCATCGTTGGCTAGCGTTTTCATCTTCAAAAAAGAGTCTAGCCATAACTAGATCTGAGTGAGATTCATACCCTTCAGATATTTAATAATAACTACAAGGCTTACGGAGAGCACACTCGCACAAGGGGTTATCGCAAATTCGTTTTAATCCAGTAAAATGAAAAATAGATATGCCTAAAAAATTATTTAAATTAGGAGAAGATGCTTGAGTATCTTTTTCCTATTCTTTGAGTAATTTAGAATAGTTTATCAGAGTAATTTTATTTCTGTTACTCATATAGCCTAATAGACGAGAGATTTGATTAAGTGTACCTTCTTCTGAATCTAATGTATAATTTACTAGTGAACTTCTATAATTAGTTGCGAATTGACTTCGTTCATATGTTTCCCCTGTGATGATAGAATTCCAAAAAACTGGGCGGTATCTTGCGATACTTGATGCAATGAAAATTATTATATATTTTTTTAGGGCAATGTTTGGGAATGTGATAGAGTTTTCAAAATTACCCAGATGTGGGCAATAAATGAGTTTATCTTTATGTGACATCAATTCGTTTCCATATTGTATAGGTTCAAAACATAGTAATTTCTTTACGGTAAGAGACTTGGAACTACTTGGCAAATAATGCCTATTTATATCGAAGACGAGTTGATCACCCTCAAAAACGGGTATAACGGAAGAAAAAGCCAAAGGCACACCTAGAAGAGTCAATGAGTCCACTAATCTTTGAAAAATACCATCTTCTAGAAATTTAATTTGAATATCTAAAACATTCTCGCTCCACTCATTGATAAATATTCCATGAGAACCAGAATGTTGTGGTTCCCATCTAAAAAACGAATATAGAAAGAAAGAATTGAAACAATGCCATGAATAATGATATAATATAGGTAAAATAGCATCAGATGTTCTAATTGCCGTTCTCCATAATTCCATTGCATTTTTTAAAAGTGCTACATTCTGTTTAGCAACTTCTTGATTTTTTTCAAGATAATCTTCCGTAATAGGATAGATTCTCCGCTTTACTTTTTTAGAATAAAGTTCTACAATATATTGAGAAGGACCATAACTATCAATAATCCTTTTTTGAAGAGATTTATAGATATCGAGAAGCGGATAACTTTCATAATTAAACCACGCCTTTTCTCCTTCTGTGAAAGTTGAACGAAACATGGCAAAGCTCCAGTAGATTTTTTTTTGGGGGAATTATTTTAAACTTCCGATAAACACTATTACGCGCGCGCGGGGTGAAATTGAGATGCCTCACTAAATTGATTATGAGATGTTATCGGATGATCCTTCGACTGGACGTTTGATGATTTAATTTTAATTATTGGTAAGTTAAGAATACACTTGGATAAGGCAGATGTGGAGTTTATCAAAAAAAAAATTCTATATCGCCCTTCCAAAAATGGTAATGTCCGCCGAAGCTGAAACGTTTTTCAAGGAATAACTCAAGTTTTGCGGTTTATAAGGGTCATCTCAGTACCACATCCAGTATCTTCTCCAGGGGTAGTCTGTCGGAGTTGCTGTAGACCCACTGGATG